>ENA-UADS01000524-UADS01000524.1-human-gut-metagenome-genome-assembly--contig:-NODE-524-length-9159-cov-8.390707_pt1 | contig 9159 bp, 7 predicted proteins | sample MGYA00244265_ERZ654261 | MGnify/ENA primary metagenome ERZ654261 (study PRJEB26926, sample SAMN06165265) | human gut metagenome | biome: ENVO:00009003; feature: ENVO:2100002; material: ENVO:00002003... | reverse complement strand
CGTGGGCTCGGAGATGTGTATAAGAGACAGTTTTTATATTTTGTATTTTTGTTTTTTCATTGGCCGGCTGTTTAGAATTTCACTGCCGCACGGAACATATATCCCACACAGGCATACAAAATCACTCCCAAAGTCGCGCCCAGCATCCCCAACTGGTAAAATGTAATGCTGCGGTCCAGTGCATTTTTCTGATGGTTTAGGACTGTTATCTCCATATCCTTCAGCTGTTCTCCCATATCTCCCAGGAGTTCCACAGCTTGTCCGGATTCCCCCGCCTGGATCAGTGTGATGCACAATGCATCAATTTGCCGGTTATCAAACTTTCCCTGAAAAGCTGACAAAGCCGTCATAAGATCAGACTGCATTACAAGATCCCCCGCCAGTTCTATCAGGGCCTGTTGCAGGCGCCGTCCTTTCACACTCTGACAACATTCCGTCAAAGCATCCGCGACATAAATACCGGCACGGATCTGTACCTCCAATGCCTGATAGATCAGCTTGATCTCCGTCAACATATTGCGATTATCCCTCTCATTCATATGTATCAACAGCAGTGCCGGCAGAAAATACAGCACCGTTGCTGCCAAAACAGCGTATCCGCATCCGATTTTCAACAGACTGATCGCCCCCAAAAAAGCCAGTACGATTCTACCTGTTAAGTACTTCATGGGAGTAATCGTTTTTCCAAAATGATATTTTGCTCCGTTACGGATCAATTTTCTCTCTGTCTTTTCCGCCCAGCCGGTATAGCCTTTGCTTTCCCGTATCATTCCCGTAAATTCCTCCATGGTGTGCAGCAGGATTTCCGGTGTTTTACTCCTTCCCAGACGAAAAACAAACACTCCGCCGAAGACAGTTCCCAATATCTGCGGTATCCAAATAGTTTTCCAGTACATTCTCTCATTCTCCTCACATTTTGGTATCTACACAACATTTGTGTTTATCTTCGAAACCCATATACCTTGCGCAGGAACAATCCAAATATGATCCCATAGATTCCCAATGCCAGGTGTCCGGGTAACGTATCTGTTACGATCTTCCAGACAGATACATCGATCAGACGATCCACTGTCATCAGAGCGAATACCGACATTGCCGCCAGCAGTCCCATATTGATCGCTGCTTCCCTCAGCATTCCTTTTCGTTCCTCCTCTGTCCTAAGATATTCCCGCACAGAACGTCTGCTACTGTCTACCAGTGTTGTCAGATCTGCCATGTAACGTATACTGATCTCCAGATTTCTGGCAAGTTCTTTGAACTTCGGATGTTCCACCTTTTCCGCCATTGCCAGCAGTGCCGTGGAGGAATTTCCCGTCATCTGCGCCTCATAGGCGCATTCCTCCATCACTCCTTTCAGTGGCTCTTCCATATATTTACTCACCTGCCCCAGGACACCGGTGATCTCACCGGCAGTCAGGCTGTAATTTCCCAGGAAATTCAGGCACTTTAAAATATTGTCATTTACCGACCGGTATTCCAAGAAACGAAAGGTGTTCAGGAGAATCATCTCGACAGCCATTGTGATCATCAGATACAAAAGTGAAGTTATCATTTTGCACCCAAGCACCTGTGTCCCTCCGAAGACAGCCGCAATCAGCAGTACATTTCCGGCAACCCATTTTTCTGCTGTAAAATGGGGCATTCTTCTGCGCAATCCGCTGTACCGTAAAACCTCTTCTATCCTGTACCAGACATTATTTTTTTGTTGAAATTCCATCAGGCGGTGCCGGTTCTCTACTGCTCTCAGTTGTGACGCACGATCCATTCCTTCCCTGGTCCGGTGCAACAGCTCCCATAGCTTCTCCAGCCACCTCATCCGGCCAAACAGAAGCAAAAAGCCCATAAATAATAAACAGACAATCCATACGTATATGATCATAAGTTCCTCCTGTGTAATGATCAAAACAACCTCTCATATTCCAGATTCTCTTTCTCTGCGTTCCAGCCCAGGCAGGCAAATATTTCCTTGACCCTGTAATGTTCCATGAAGATCAGTGTCTGAAAGCAGTCCATCATTTTCATCAACTCATTGCGTGAGTATCTACTGTCATACATTGCATAATCCACTATTTTCTCCGGAGCTCTGTCAGCGGACGGCGCATGCACTGTAGCGGCACAGATCTGTCCCGTATAAGCTGCATTCAGAAGATACAGTGCCTCTCCGCCCTTCACTTCTCCGATAATGAAAAAATCCACATCCATGGTAAGACCGGCAATGCTGATATGCTTCAGATCATAATTCACTGAGCTCTCCGAAGCACCCGGCAGGGAATGTAGAAACATCATATCCGGATGGAAAAGTGTCGTCAGTTCATCCGCCTGTTGGGCCACCAGTATCGCCATATCATCCGGCAAAGTCTCTTTAAGTGCATTCAGCAGTGTCGTTTTCCCGGAGGAATTGCCTCCGCAGATCAGTGTGGACCCCTGCCGGAACCTTTGCACCAGCAGTTCCGCCGTTGCCCTGTCCATCATGTTCTTCTCCACCAGTTGCGCCATCATCGGAAAATTCTTCGGAACTTTACGAATACAGAGATAAGGTTCGCTGTATGTATTCACGATCGGCATGGACAGTGTAAAACGAAATATAAAATCCGGATGACTTTCCGTATCCGTAAATCGCTGAATCGCATTCAGATTCGAAATATTCACCTGATTTCTGGTCGCTATATAATCAATAAACTGCCGATATTCCTTCTCGGAAGCAAAGGCAATGCCTGCATCCATACGTTTCCCCTCTCTCTTGATCCGAATGCAGTCATGGCTGACTACACGGATATCCGAAATACTCCCATCATCCATGAGCGGTGACAATCTGGAATAGCCGAACACATATTGCTCGAATTCTTTTAAAAGATCCGCCTGTTTTTCCACCGGTAAATGATAATTCTGCTCTATGTGTTTCAAAACTTCCCGTAAAAATTGTTCCTTACTCAGAATTCCTTTTTTCACCTGCACCAAAAGAATCTGCTTTTGCGTAAGGAAATCCTCTACTAATCGCTGTAAATCCTCTTCCATTTTTCCCTCCAATCGCATATTTTGTTGTAGCCGTTCCCTGTTATTACTTCTTCTGTAATGTGATGTGTGGTCGAACATGACCGGATAAAAGATGCCGACGCTCTGACTGTCCCGTCGGGTAATATGCAGATTACTCCTTCTGCCATGATATGTCAACGCTTTCAAAACTATTTCCTGATTTTCGGAATAGTGCCCAAACAAAAACCGCAGTCCGGGGATTTTTCACTGAAAATCCAGTCAGACTGCGGTCTCGCACCTTGTATATTTTGTCTTTGTCTATTTTGTCCTATCATACTCACATTCCTGTTGCAACAGCAATGCATCAAACGCCTCCACCGGCATAGGACGGTGAAACAGAAAGCCTTGTGCATCTGTACAACCGCATCCCAAAAGGAAGCTCTTCTGTTCCTCTGTTTCCACTCCCTCAATCACGATATGTACTCCCAGCTGCTGCAGCATGGCAATGGTATTGCGGATAATGATCCGGCTCTTATCCTTTTCCAGATCCCGGATAAACTCTCTGTCGATCTTGATCTCATCCAGTGTCTGGTTCTTCAGCATATTCATAGTCGAATAACCGGTTCCGAAATCATCCATGGACACCAGGAAGCCCCGCTCCCGCAGGCTTTCCATGCGGCGATACATACCTGCCTCGTCCTCCAGGAAGGCGCTCTCTGTCAGTTCCAACGGAACATACTCCGGCGGAACATCATATTCCTCCCTGAGACGGATCAGTGTCTCTGCCAGTTTTTCATCATAGGCATGTAATCGGGATACATTGATGGAAACGGGGACAAGCATCCGGTCTTCCCGGTGCAATTTTCCCAGATAAGCAAACACCTTCTCCCAGATATATTCATCTACATTGATGATAAATCCGTTTTTCTCCAGTACGGGAATGAACTCTCTCGGTGGCACCAGCCCCTTTTCCGGATGCTTCCAGCGCACAAGCGCCTCACCTCCGATCACTCTTCCGTCCCTCATATCGACCTTGGGCTGCACATACAGCTGTAGTTCTCCGTTCTCCAGTGCGGACACGATATCATTTTCCACCTGGCGTTCTCGCATCTTCTGACTACGCATTTTTTCGTCAAATATTGCATATGTCCGATATACTTTGCCTTTGATACTGTTCATAGCCATCGTGGCGCAATCTTTCAGATAGCTGATGGCAGGGGCTCTCTCCGGTGAGATTCCGATTCCAAAGGATGGTTGTACACGGTAAGCGAACGGAAAGTCAGTTATCTTTTTTCTGATCTCCCGCACAATAATTTCCAGTTCCTCTACTTCCTCATAGCTTGTGCATAAGCAAAAGATATCTGCTCTGATATGGCAGGCATAGCTATCCGGCCTGTTATTCTCATACCAGTCAAAGCAAGACGCAATAAATCTTAGTAATCTGTCTCCTTCGTCTCTGCCGCAGAACTCATTCACAGCCTTAAACTGTACAATATCCATAATTATGACACCGTATTTTTTATCCGGCTGCTGCTTGATCATTTCACCGCACAGATAGAAAAAAGAATTGATATTATGCAGATTTGTCAGCCCTGTTCTGTTATTTTCTACATTTTCTTCCGCCATTTTTCTAAGAGAATACAGATATAATTCTTCTTTTCCGGCATCTGTTTTCTGCGGAGAAGATTCAACGATTTCCTCTTTTGCTTTCTGATACGTCATAGGCACCCTCCTCAAAACATAAATCAGTCCCGATGAATGCTTTTATTATACTTCATTTTGGTGATTTTTTCTACTATATGCCGATTTTTATTGTTTTTTTTAGGAAAAATGATATAATATGGGTGTCTGTAAAGTTATTTCAGAGAGGAGCGTACTTTATGTTTTTACTTTTAGCCGGCGGACTTTTGATCATCCTTTTGGCAGTAGTGATCGCCGTAGTATCCTCCGTGGTATCCGCAGTTGCGGCAGCTACCGACGATGCAGAAGACTGACATTCCGGACTTCGGATTGTCAGTTTTCTTCTCCCCGTTCGATTCTCGCCGCCAGGTCTTCCAAGTACATCCAGCGTTCCATCTTTTCTTCCAGCTGCTGTTCCGCAGCCTCTTTTTCCTGTGTTAATTCATTGAGTTTCACGAAATCACTGGCATATTTTGAAAAATTTGCTTCCAAAGTTGCAATTTTATCCTCTAATGCCGCCATTTCGCCTTCAATGGATTCATAGTCTTTCTGTTCCTGGTAAGTGAATTTTAATTTGCGTTTCTGTCCGTTTTTCCAGTTTTTAGAAGTAGTTTCCTCATCGGCGTTCTTCGGCTGGGATGCTGCCGCCGTTCCTGTGCTCTCTGTGTTCCCCTCCGCAGCTTTCCTATTGGCATAATCTGTGTAACCGCCCTCATACTGCACCATGCGGGTATCCTCCAGGGCGAAGATCCTGCGGACCACACGATCCAGAAAATACCGGTCATGGGATACGACGATGACGATGCCTGGGAACGTGTCCAGATAATCCTCCAGTACCTGCAGGGTGGCAATGTCCAGATCGTTAGTCGGCTCATCCAGGATCAAAACATTCGGTGCCCCCATCAGGACTTTGCATAACTGCAGTCTGCGCCGCTCTCCACCGGACAGTTTTCCCAGCTGTCCATACTGATCTTCCCCGGAAAAAAGAAACCTCTCCAGCATTCTCGCTGCCGTGATCTGCCCATCCTCCGTGATGATATATTCTGCCACATCCCGGATGTAATCAATGACTCTCTGCTCCGGATGCATCATGGTGTCATCGATCTCCTGGGCATAATATCCCAGCTTCACGGTCTGCCCGATCTCAATATGTCCGCTGTCCGGAGCCACTTCACCCAGGATCATTTTCATTAACGTAGTCTTGCCGCTTCCGTTGGGTCCGATGAATCCCACCCGGTCATCCTTGCCGAACAGATAAGTAAACTCGCGGATCAGGACTTTATCCCCATAACTCTTGGACACATTCTCGATCTCCACGGTGGTCCGTCCCAGTCTTGATGCTGCGGAGGTCAGTTCCACCTTACCGTCCGTCACAGGACCTTTCACATTTTTCAGTTCCTCAAAACGCTGTAATCTCGCCTTCTGCTTCGTGGAGCGGGCTCTGGCACCGCGCTGCACCCAGGCAAGCTCATTCCGTAAAATGTTCAGACGCTTTTTCTCACTGGCCTGCGCCATCTCTTCCCGCTGCATTTTCAGTTCCAGATAGCCGGAATAGTTGGCATCATAAGAATAGATCTTCCCCTTGTCCAGCTCCAGGATCCGGTCAGTGACGCTGTCCAGGAAATACCGGTCGTGAGTGACCATGATCATGGCACCTTTTCTGCGGCGCAGCTGCTCCTCCAGCCAGTCGGACATGGAATTGTCCAGATGGTTGGTAGGCTCGTCCAATAACAGGATCTCCGCCGGGGACAACAGTACCGATACCAGTGCCAGACGCTTGCGCTGTCCGCCGGACAACTGCCCGCAGGGCTGGTCAAATTCCGTAACACCCAGTTTTGTCAGCATGCTTTTGGCATCCGCCTCGATGGTTCCTGCGTTTTCCTCCACGCGGTTGCCCCGCAGCACCGCTTCCAGTACGGTCTCTTCCGGTGCGAACTCCGGATTCTGCGGCAGATAACGCACCAGACAGTGATTTGCCTTGATCACGGTACCGTCATCAGTCTCTTCCAGCCCGGCAATTATTTTTAATAGTGTAGATTTGCCGGTTCCGTTGATACCTATGATTCCGGCCTTTTCCCCTTCCTGTAGGAAAAAGGAGGCTCCGTCAAAAATCTTGCGTACTCCATAACTTTTGGTAATATTGTCAACAGTCAATATATTCATCTGTACTACCTCATATTTTCAGAATTAATTCTCTGGATGGCTTATCTAAACTTTTTTCTCAAAGAATCGTATCATTTTTCATGTGCTATGCTTCCAAATGTAGTATACTATAAATAATCTATTTTAGGAAAGAAGGTTTTCGCATGAACTTAAAAGATGCTGCTGCGAATCTGAATCAGGCACACCCGGAGGATACCCTGCATCCCCTCTATACTCCCTGGGGGGAATTGCTGATGCGATCCGGTTCTTATGATGATATCCTGTCCGAATATCCCCGGCCGCAGATGAGACGTACAGATTATCATATGCTGAACGGTCTTTGGGAATATGCCTTTGTGCCCGCAGATGGGAGCAGTTCCTCGGAGGATCCTGCACATTTTACCGCTCAGGGTATCATCCGGGTTCCTTTTTCTCCGGAAGCCCTGCTTTCCAGAGTTCACAGACGGCTGGAGTCCACGGAGTACCTGTGGTACCACCGGGAACTTTCTTTTTCCACGGAAGAGCTTTCCCAAAAAGAGGAAAACATGCACTGCATTCTGCATTTTGACGCGGTAGATCAGGAGGCAACCGTTTTCCTCGGCACAAAGCAGCTTGGCATCCACAGTGGCGGCTACCTTCCTTTTTCCTTAGACATCACGGAGTATGTAAATGAGGATCCTGTATCCCTCTACGTAAAAGTCCGGGATCTGACCGACACCGGTTACGCCACCAGGGGAAAGCAGACCCTGAACCGCGGCGGCATGTTCTACACTGCCCAAAGCGGCATCTGGCAGAGTGTCTGGTACGAATGGGTTCCGGAAAACTATGTGATCAATTATAAGATCACTCCGGAGTACAACAAGGCTTCCGTAACCTTCGTTCTGTGTTCTCCGAAGCCGTTCAACCATTTGGAATTCCGGGTGAACATTCCCTCCTGCGACGGAACCCTCGCGCAGGAAAATACCGGTTCACTCACGCGGATGCGTGTACGTAAAATTTCCGAGCAACAGGATTCCTTTGGGCTCACGCATACCACGGTAGTACTTTCTTTTCCCGCCAGCGTCACCTATTCCGCAGCAGATCCCGCTGATGCACCGGAGCCTGTGAATTTCAAGCCCTGGAGTCCGGAACACCCCTGGCTGTATCCCTTTACTCTGACTGCCGATGGTGATACCGTGGAAGGGTATTTTGCCATGCGCTACTACTCCGTAGAGCGAGATTCTAAGGGTATCCCCCGCTTCTGCCTGAATCACAAGCCCTATTTTCTCCATGGGATCCTGGATCAGGGTTACTGGTCCGATGGACTGATGACCGCTCCCTGCGATGAGGCCTTTGTCTATGATATTAACCTTGCAAAAGGCCTGGGCTTCAACATGCTCCGGAAACATATCAAGATTGAGTCTCTGCGCTGGTATTACCACTGCGATCGTCTGGGAATGATCGTATGGCAGGATATGGTCAGCGGTGGCTCTACCTATCATATGCCCTGGGTGTGTTATATGCCAACATTGTTCCCCCACATGTCCGCCCACACGAAGGACAATCATTACGAACTGTTCTCCCGTAGCTCCGAGGAAGGCCGGAAAAGCTGGGAGCAGGAATGTTTAGACACCATAGATCATCTGTACAATGTGCCTTCCATTGCCGTGTGGGTGCCTTTCAACGAGGGTTGGGGGCAGTTCGATGCCGCCCGTATCGCGAAAATGGTGGCAAAAAAAGACCCCACCCGTCCGGTAGACCATGCCAGCGGCTGGTTTGACCAGAAAGGCGGGGATTTCCGCAGTATTCATAACTACTTCCGTCCGTTACAGGTAAAATTGGATGGAAAAAGGGCTTTCGTTATCTCGGAATATGGTGGCTACGCCTGCCATATTGCTGGGCATTCCAGTGTGAACCGCGTCTATGGATATCAAAAGTACGACACCCCGGAAGAAATGGCTGCTGCCCTGAAGCTGTTATTTTCCAGACAGTTATTTCCTCTGATCTCAAAGGGATTGAGCGGTGCGGTATACACGCAGCTCTCCGATGTGGAGGAAGAAGTCAACGGTCTGGTGACTTACGACCGTCGTGTTGTCAAACTGCCTGTGGGACATCCGTTTGCGGCACCATCCTCTTTTGCAGCACCTTACTCACATGGAAATAAGCCGGAATAAGGAAGGCATCTGCCATCAGCCATGCAATGGGGCTGCCCAGGCATACCCCGGTGAAGCCGATGATGGGCACCAGTCCAAAGCCTGCTAATGATCTTGCTATCATTTCGAAGACACCCGCTAAAATGGCGAATTTCGGGAAACCCATACCCTGGATCAGGAAGCGGACAATATTCACCAGTGCAAGCGGAATATAGAATGCTGTATTCCATAA
>ENA-UADS01000519-UADS01000519.1-human-gut-metagenome-genome-assembly--contig:-NODE-519-length-9177-cov-4.727582_pt1 | contig 9177 bp, 6 predicted proteins | sample MGYA00244265_ERZ654261 | MGnify/ENA primary metagenome ERZ654261 (study PRJEB26926, sample SAMN06165265) | human gut metagenome | biome: ENVO:00009003; feature: ENVO:2100002; material: ENVO:00002003... | reverse complement strand
GATCTACACAAGGAGTATCGTCGGCAGCGTCAGATGTGTATAAGAGACAGGAATTCATACGGAGAGACGGAGGCCGTGATCCGCACGGAGGGAAAGAATGTGTGGGAGACGGTGGCCGGCGATGTGCAGACGTCGCGGTCGCAGAGGTTCTCGGCCGAGGCGGGCTTCAACTGTGAGGTGAACGAGCATCATTCGTTCGGGGTGAAGTATACGCCGGGGGGAACACTGGGCACTGCCCTCCAGCGGTCGTGGGGGGAAACGGTCACTTCCTGCAACGGGACTGAGGCGGAACGGGCGGACTTCGTGATGCGTTCCTGTCCCCGCGACGGGATCAATCATGCGGTCAATGCGTATTATGTGGGCGAGGCCGGCCGGTGGACGCTGGATCTGAATGCGGATTATCTGGACAACCGCATGAAGAGCAGCCAGTATGCGGAGGACGGAAGCGGGGCGGACATCAGCAGTGTGTCCGACTCGGAAAGCCGGCTTTATGCGGCCCGGCTTCAGGCAGGCGTGAAGCTGGGAAAAGGGCAGCTGTCGTTCGGGTCGGAAGGAACGCTGACGGAACGGAAGGATCTTTTCACGCAAAGCGGCTTCTCGGCCGATGCGGACAATTTCATCCGCCAGCGTGCCTTTGCGGTCTTTGCCGGGTATTCGGCTTCCTGGGGAAAATGGCGGGCGAATGCGGGGCTGCGCTATGAGCACCGTGCCACGGATTACTGGGATCAGGGGGTCCGGGTGGAGGAACAGAGTCCGGTGTATGATGAGCTGATCCCCACGGCGTCTGTCAGCTGGTCGGACCGGGATCTCAGTCTGGCACTTGCCTGGAAGACGATGCGGACCAATCCTTCGTATGCCCTGCTGACCAATGCCGTCAGCTACCGGACCCAGTATTCGTATACGACGGGGAATCCGGGACTGGAGCCGTCGCAGGCCAGCATCCTGTCGCTGAACCTGGCTTACAAATGGCTGTTTGCCTATGTGCAGTACAGTTACTCCAGAAACTCCCTTTCGAACATTACCATGCCTTACAATGAGGAAACCCATCCGGGGGTCCTGCTGTTCACTTCGGCCAATCTGGCACCGGGTTCAAGCTGCATCATCAATCTGAGCGCTGCTCCGCGGATCGGTGTCTGGCAGCCGCAGTTCAGTATTAGCGGGGTATATGCGGCTCCCGACGGCCGTAACCTGGGGATTGAGGTCTGGCGCCGGCAGCCGCTGTTTAATTTCGGATGGGACAACAGCTTTACGTTGCCGCAGGGCTGGTTCCTGAACGTACAGGGCAGTCTGCAGACCGCCGCACGGATGGGATTCATGGTGAACCGTCTGGAGGGCCGGCTGAATGCCCGTGTCAGCAAGTCGTTCCTGAAGGACGATGCGCTGACGTTGTCGCTGACTGCGGATGATATACTCCGTACCGGGTATTATCATTTCAATGTCTATGGGATCGATTCCTACAACGGGAACCGTATCTACCGCGACTGGCAGCGTGTGGGGATCCAGCTTTCGTATAAGTTCAATGCCACTAAGAGCAAATATAAGGGTACCGGAGCCGGCCAGAGCGAAAAGGCCCGTCTGTAGGGCTGCACCGGTTCTGCCTATTCTCTGCGGATGATCTCCTCGAAGTCTGCATCGATCCCGGTGTTCCGGTCGAAATCCCAGAGCGTGAGGCTGCGCAGCTGATAGTAGTAGTACCAGTAATAGAACAGCTCGTTGATGTGTTTCTGGCGGGCTTCGTCCTTGCTGACCTGGGCGTCGTTCAGGTCGAGGGTGCTGATCTGTCCCACCATGAAGGTCTCGACATTGGTGTGATAGCGTTTGCGGGCAATCCGGTCGGCTTCTCCGGCAATCTTCAGCTGGCGTTTCTGGTTGTTGAACTGTTCGGTCAGGATGAAGAGGTTCTGGTTGAAGTCCATGGTCTCCTGGCGCAGCTTGCTTTCAGTCACCTGACGGTTGCTTTCGGCCACACGGACCTGTCCGCGCCGTTTTCCCCAGTCGAGCAGGGGGATTCTGATTCCGACTTCCACCACCTGATTGTCTTTCAGGTGCTGGTAGGAGGAACGGAAGCTGTGGTCGGTGCCCGTATATCCCACCTGGGCGAACAGGGTGATTTCCCGGAGATTTCCCCTGGCTTTGGCCACTTCGTAGTCGGCTTCCAGCTGGCGCCGGCGGATGTTGCGGGCGAAGGAGTTGTTGGCCAGGGCTTTTTCCAGCACGTCCTGATAGTTGAGCAGTCCTCCGGGAATGGAGTCAGGCAGGACGGGGTCCAGTTCCTCCTGTCCTTCCAGGGCCAGGAACGAGCGGAGGGTGAACATGGCATTCTTCAGGGAACTTTCGTTGTCGGTCAGGGCCGATTCGGCATTCAGCATGTTCAGCTGCAGCTGGAGCAGGTCGTTTTCGCTGATCTTTCCCATGCGGCGTTTGACCTTGGCCACTTCGTACAGCTTGCGTGCATTTTCCAGGTTCTGGCTGGAGATGTTTACCCGTTCGCGTGCCAGCAGCAGATTGAAGAAATGGTTGATGGTGTTCAGCGTGACGTTTTCCGTGGCACTCAGGAAGGCCGCTTTGGCTTCCTCATAGCGTACCGGCTCGATGCGGCGGTTCCACTTCACGTTGTTGACGCTGAAGATGGGCTGGTTGAGGGTCAGCGCCACCGGGACGGACATGAACTGGCGGGATTTGTTTCCGCTGAGCTGGCTCAGGTAGTCCAGTGAGGTCGTGAGCGACAGCGTACCTCCGGTCAGCCAGATGCTCTGGTCGATGGAGATCGATCCGGACAGATTCATATAGTCATTGCGCACGTAGGTATAGGCTCCGTTGTCCTGCTGGTAGGAGTTGTATTTCTTGTTATAGCTCGGAAGCGTGGCCGTGAAGCTGATTTCCGGCAGCAGGTTGGCCTGGAAGGTGCGGTACTCCCAGTAAGCTGTTTTCAGTTCGTTGAGGGCCACTGCTGCATCTACGCTTTGCACCCGTGCCAGAAGGATGGCTTCATCGAGTGTGATGCTGCGTCTGGCGGTTTGTGCCGTGCCAGCCTGGGGAAGCAGGGGCAGAAGGCTCATCCCCCATGCAAGAAGGATCTGTTTCATTGTTTTTCGGTTCATATGGCTTGTTGTTTTATTTTTATGGTTCTGGTTTTCCGGCTTGCCTGCTTTTTCGGGTTTTCCGGTTTGTTTTCGGTCTTTTCGGTCTTTTCTCGGTCTTTTCAGTCTTTTCTCGGTCTTTTCAGCCTTTTTACGGTCTTTTCGGTCTTTTTCCTGTTTTGTATCGCGGATTTTTCCGTTTTTTGTTCTGTATTTGCAAGGTGGCTGTTCTGTTTTGTCCGTTCGGAAGGAAATACACAAATCCAGTGCCAGAATTGCAAGTTGTTGATTATCAGATACAGCCATTCCGGTGAGTGTCCGGAAATGGACACTTTCTGATTCTGTAGCGGAAGACTGTCCGTTTTCGGACACTCGGGGAGATAAAGTATTGCAGATAATCAGGCAGTTAGGATTCTGGCACGCAAATTGTTTCAGGAAGGGTACCGTTGAAAACGGATTTGAATATGTATGAAAACGGACAAGGAAAATTCAAATAATCATGGATAGAGAAATACCAAAGAAAACATTGCAGCGTGAACGCCGGAAGCGGTGGCTGGGTTATGGAATGGCCGGACTGTTGCTGATTGGCGGCATCACCTGGATTCCTTCACTGATGCAGAGCCGCGTGAATGAGAAGGACCTGCTTTTCAGTGCCGTGGACCGCGGGACGCTGGAAGTGAGTGTCAGTGCTTCCGGAAAAATAGTTCCGGCAGTTGAGGAGATCATTACCTCGCCGGTCAGCGCACGTATTGTGGAAGTGTACCGCCGGAGCGGAGACAGCGTGGAGGCAGGGACTCCGTTGCTGAAGCTTGATCTTCAGAGTACGGAAACCGAGTACCACAAGCAGCTGGATGAGGAACGGATGAAACAGCTTCAGCTGGATCAGTTGCGGATGAATAATGAAACTTATCTGGGCGATCTGGCCATGAAGGTGAAGGTACAGGCCATGAAGGTGGGACGCATGGAAGCTGATTTGCGCAACGAACGCTATCTGGACAGCCTCGGATCGGGGACTACGGACAGGGTACGTCAGGCGGAACTTGCTTATAATACCGGATGTCTGGAACTGGAACAGCTTCGTCAGCAATATGCCAACGAGCAGAAAGTGAAGGAGGCTGATCTGAAAGTAAAGCAGCTTGAACTGGATATTTTCCGCAAGAGTCTGTCGGAAACCCGGCGTACGCTGGAAGATGCTCAGCTGCGTTCGCCGCGTAAGGCCATCCTGACTTCCATCAATACGCAGGTAGGATCGCAGGTGGCGCCCGGGAGCCAGGTGGCGGTGGTATCCGATCTGAGTCATTTCCGGGTAGATGGAGAGGCAGCCGAATCATACAGTGACCGGATTGCTGCCGGTGCCAGGGCGATGGTTCTCGTCGGGCATGAAAGGCTGGAAGGGATGGTGAGCAGCGTGACACCGCTGAGCCGTGACGGAATCATGTCCTTTACGGTGCAGCTGGATGACAGCAGCAACCGCCGTCTGCGTTCCGGACTGAAAGTTGATATTTATGTCATCAATGCGGTGAAGGAAGAGGCTCTTCGCATCAGCAACGGGTCGTTTTATGTGGGTGCCGGCGAGTACGAGCTTTTCGTGAAAGAAGGCAGTGGCCGGCTGGTGAAGCGCAAGGTCCGTCTGGGAGCATGCAGCTACGACCAGGTGGAAGTGCTGGACGGCCTGAAGGAAGGTGATTGCGTGGTGGTGAGCGATATGAGTATGTATCAGAGCCGGACACAGATCAAACTGAAAGAAAAGGAATGAGAAAATAAAACAGGAAATCAACAAAAAAGACAAAAGATATGATACGGGTTTATTTCAGACAAGCATGGATCATGCTGAAACAGAACCGGCTGTTCTCATCGGTTTACATTGTGGGAACGGGACTTTCCATTGCTCTGGTGATGGTTCTGTTTGTCATTTATTATGTGAAGGCCGGACCGGTTTATCCGGAATACAACCGGGACCGCATGCTGGTGATCAAAACGATGAAATCGCAGGATAAGGGTTCGAATGGAACATCCTGCAATACCGGAGTCTCTTATTTCGTAGCGAAGACGCTGCTGAAGGATCTTCCCCATCTGGATCAGATTGCCGTGTTTCAAGGTGGCGGATGGAGCAGGATGCGGGTAGACCTGCCCGGCAACCAGGGAAGCCAGGAAATCCTGCCTGGATACGTGGACTGCGGGTTCTGGAGCATGTTTTCTTTCCGTTTTCTCTCGGGAAAGCCTTTTGTACAGGCTGATGTGGATTCCCGTCTTCCCGTGGCTGTCATCTCCGAGAGTCTGGCCCGGAAACTGTTTGCCACGACCGATGCGACAGGGAAGTATCTGAGCATGAATGCGGAGAGGATACGGGTCTGCGGAGTGGTGAAGGATGTGTCGTACGCAACCCCCACAACGGTCGCCGACCTGTGGATGCCCATGACGCGTCATCCGGGATGCGATGACAAAGATCCCGACGGAAGGCTGAACGGTGATTTCTGGATCTACCTGACGGCACCGACCCGGGCGGAAAAGAAGCAGCTGCGGGCGGAAGTGCAGGATGCTTTCCGGCGTTATAACGCGCAGGATCATCCCTATGTCAGCGATCTGATGGAACAGCCGGACGACTATTGGAAAAGTTCGTTGCGCACGGACTGCATGGGGGCGCCTGATGTGAAGCAGACCGTCCGGCAGCTGGCTTACATTCTGCTGGCCCTGCTTTTCATCCCGGCTCTGAATCTGGGCGGACTGATTTCTTCACGGATGGACCGGCGCCTGGGCGAACTGGGAGTCCGGCGGGCGTATGGAGCCACCAGCCGGATGCTGGTGAACCAGGTGCTGTGGGAGAACCTGTTGCTGACCTTACTCGGAGGAGTTGCCGGAATGCTGGTGTCGTGGGGCATCCTTCTGTCCGCCCGGGGATGGATCCTGAGTCTGGGAGCAGCCAACTGGGGGGGAATCCCATACTCCGATGCGTCTCTCTTCCTGGGACCGGAGGTGCTCTTCAATCCCTATGTTTTTGCGATGGCCTTTCTGGCCTGTCTTTTCCTGAATGTGCTTTCGGCGCTGATACCTGCCCTGTGGGCGTTGCGTCACTCCATTGTCAATTCACTTCATGCACAGCGATAAAAACCAATGACTATGTTTCAGAATATTCTACACCAATTATGGAATCAGCGGAGACAGAACGGATGGATTCTGCTGGAGCTGATCGCAGTGACTTTCTTTTTGTGGACGGTGATTGATCCCGTCTGTGTGCTGACGGGCAACCGGCTGATTGCTCCCGGGTTTGAATCCGAGGGACGGTATGTGCTCGAACTTGAGGCCTATGAATCCAACGATGTGCGTTACCGGAAAGAGGTGACCGACACCGCCCAGCGGGACAATCTCCTGCATATTGCCGGTCTGATCCGCCGGTGTCCGGAAGTGGCGGATCTGACTCTCGTGACGCCTTATTCGTTCCCCAACTGTCCTTCCTGGAGCGGCAATACCATTGCCACGGACACGCTCGACAACGCACAGACACGGAAGCTGTCGGCTCAGTATTATGAGTTTTATGCCCGCGAAGGCGGCAACCTGTTCCGCACCTACGGCATGCGTGATGCTGTTACCGGGCGGGATCTTGAGATTCCGGCCGACTGTCTGGATGGCGACAAGGTGTTTGTTTCGGCCACACTGGCCCGCCGCTTTTACGGAACAACGGATGTCCGGGGAAAGAAATTCTTCATGAGCGGCAAGCCGTTTGAAGTAGCCGGCGTGTTCGGTGAGTTCAAGCACCGCGATTACGAGCAGCCCTTTCCGCTGGTTGTCTTTCTGAAATCCAGAATTGAGGCCGAACCCTATATTCAGTGGAGATGGCGCATCGTTTTCCGGCTGAAGGACGGCGTGGATGCCCGGGCCTTCGAGAAGCGGTTCCGCGAGGAAGTGGTTCCGCAGCTTCAGATCGGCAATTTCTGCTATCCGGAACTGGTTTCGTTCAACCGGCAGATCCGGAACGAGCTGGAAAATAGCGGTACACTGAACAAGCTGCGTGTGCAGTATGCTCTGGCCGGATTCGCCCTGCTCTGCATCTTCCTGGGCATGACCGGCACTTTCTGGGTGCGCTGCGATGCCCGCCGTGGGGAGATCGGCCTGATGCGCAGTCTGGGTGCGACGAAACGTGACGTGCGGAAGCGTTTTCTGGTTGAAGCCTGGCTGCTGGTTACGGTGGCCTTCCTGATCGGCCTTGTGGCAGTGGCACAGTATGTCGTGACTTCCGGCAGTCTGGAAGGGAACGACACCTTCTATTGGCAGAACCGTCCGCTGGCCCATTTCCTGGTGGTGAGCGGTGTCGTATACGTCCTGCTGGCAGCGGTTTCCCTCGTCAGCACGCTGATCCCCGTGAGCCGTATCGCCCGCGAGGAACCGGCCGACGCACTGCGTGATGAATAAGTATGGTATGAACAAGTTAAAAAACGAATGCAATATGGCAATAATCAGACTGACCGGGATCAATAAGATCTACCGGGTGAATGAGATTGAAACCCAGGCTCTGGAGAATGTGAACCTGGAAGTGGAAAAGGGAGAATTTCTCAGCGTGATGGGGCCTTCGGGCTGCGGCAAGTCGACGCTGCTGAACATCATCGGCCTGCTGGATGCTCCGACGAGCGGAACGCTGGAGCTGAACGGGAATATGATCACCCCTGCTATGGGCGACCGCCGGCTGGCAGAGTTCCGCAACCGGACGCTGGGGTTTGTCTTCCAGTCGTTCCATCTGATCGGCTCGCTGAATGTGATCGACAATGTGCAGCTTCCTCTGCTCTACCGCGGAACGGGATCGTCGGAACGCCTCCGTCTGGCGCAGGAAGTGCTCGAACGGGTGGGACTGAGCCACCGCATGCGCCATTTCCCCGGCCAGCTTTCGGGCGGGCAGTGCCAGCGTGTGGCCATCGCGCGTGCCATCATCGGCAATCCGGAGATCCTGCTGGCCGACGAGCCGACGGGTAACCTGGATTCCCGGATGGGGGCGGAAGTGATGGATATCCTCCACCGGCTGAACCGGGAAGACGGACGGACCATCGTCATGGTGACGCACAACGAGGAACAGGCACGCCAGACTTCGCGCACGATCCGTTTCTTCGACGGACGGCAGGTGGAATGACGGATCATCCTGCCCAGCCGGCACGGTCGAGGCCCCGGTAGCCGATGGCTTCGGCCAGATGGGAGGGCAGGATGGAAGGACTTCCTTCCAGATCGGCAATGGTGCGTGATACTTTTAATATGCGGTCGTAGGCGCGGGCGGAGAGGTTGAGCCGGTTCATGGCATTTTTTAGTAAAGTCAGGCCTTTGTTGTCAGGTTGGGCATATTGGGCAAGCAGTTTGCTCGTCATTTGTGCATTGCAATAAATGCCTGGTTGGTCGGCAAAACGGGTATCCTGTATTTGTCGGGCTTTGATAACCCGTTTACGAATTTCTGAGCTTGGCTCGGCAGGATGGTTGTTGGCCATCTCTTCAAAAGGAACCGGCACAATTTCTATTTGTATGTCGATACGATCCAGTAAAGGCCCTGATATTTTATTCAGATATTTCTGCACTTGCCCCGGAGAACAGACACAGGCTTTTGTGGGGTGATTATAATATCCGCAAGGACATGGATTCATAGAAGCGATCAGTGTGAAACTCGCCGGATAATCAATGCTGCATCTTACCCGGGATATAGAGATGCGGCGATCTTCCAACGGTTGACGCAATACTTCCAATACACTGCGTTGGAATTCCGGAAGTTCATCTAAAAAGAGTACGCCGTTATGGGCAAGGCTGATCTCACCCGGTTGTGGAAAATTTCCACCGCCAACCATAGCTGATTGCGAAATCGTATGATGGGGGTTACGAAACGGACGTTTTGTAATCAGTGAGGTGTCTCGGCTCAGTTTTCCGGCTACGGAATGTATTTTGGTGGTCTCCAGACTTTCACCGAGAGACAGAGGCGGCAGGATGGACGGCAAACGTTTGGCCATCATGGATTTCCCGCTTCCGGGTGCTCCGATCATAAGAAGATTATGCCCGCCGGCCGCCGCCACTTCTAATGCTCTTTTTACATTTTCCTGCCCCTTGACACTGTCTCTTATACACATCTCCGAGC
>ENA-UADS01000514-UADS01000514.1-human-gut-metagenome-genome-assembly--contig:-NODE-514-length-9213-cov-5.742629_pt1 | contig 9213 bp, 7 predicted proteins | sample MGYA00244265_ERZ654261 | MGnify/ENA primary metagenome ERZ654261 (study PRJEB26926, sample SAMN06165265) | human gut metagenome | biome: ENVO:00009003; feature: ENVO:2100002; material: ENVO:00002003... | reverse complement strand
ATTTATAGCATTATATCAGGTAATTTTGATATGCCCAAACTTGTATTTTATGTCAGGTTATTTTATAATTGCATACAATAGATTGTGTATTTTATGAGCGGGGGGAGAGAAGAAAAAACAGAAACCCAGCCTGCCTGTAAAATATGCAGAAACGAGGAATATATGAAAAAACAGAGTAAAGGAGTTCCGACAAACCGTGATATCCGTTGGGACAGACTTGATAATACAGCACACCTTTTTCCGGTCATTGCCGGGGAGAGCATGAGCAATGTGTACAGGATCAGTGTTACACTGAAAGAGGAGATCAATCCGGAATTACTGCAGAGGGCACTTGATATGGTGCTTCCGAAGTTTGACGGGTTTAACTTAAGACTGCGGCAGGGGGTGTTCTGGTATTATTTTGAGGAAAACGGAAAAGCGGCGCCAAAGGTTCGCATGGAGAACAATTTTCCATGCAGATATATCCAGCAGAATAAAAACCGCAGTTATATGTTCCGTGTGACCTATTATAAATGCAGGATCAATCTGGAAGTATTCCATGTTTTGACGGATGGAATGGGAGGAATTAATTTCTTAAAAGAGCTGACTTACCAGTATCTGCGTCTGGCACATAAAGACCTGCAGGAAAAACTGGGAGATTCATTAAGTGTTGATACGTCTTTGAACCGGGAAGACAGTTTCTTAAAAAATTACAAAAAAAGTTCCGCAAAAGGATACCAGACAAAAAAGGCATATCTGATCCGTGGAGAAAAGTTAAGACCGGGCGAGTTCGGCGTGATGCACGGTTATATGAAAATACCGGAGTTGAAAAGGGTCTGTCATGCGATGGGAATCAGTATCAACGAATATCTGGTAAGTGTGTACATCTGGAGCGTTTATACAGAATGTCTGCACGGCATGCCGTCAAAGTGTCCGATCCGTGTTGCGGTGCCGGTTAATCTGCGGCCGTATTTTAATTCTATTACCACGAAAAACTTTTTTGTCATGGTGTCCGCAGAATTTCATCCGACCAAAGAGACCTATACGTTTGCAGAGGTGGCTGCAATCGTGAAGGAAAGCCTGCGAAGCCAGATCAACCGGGAAAATCTTGAAAAGCTGTTTTCCTATAACGTTTCCAATGAAAAACTGCTGATTGCAAGAGTTGTGCCGCTTTTCCTGAAAAACCTTGCAATGAAGTATGTATATACAACTTCTGCACTTGCCAATACTGCGACGATCACAAATATCGGCAATATTTCCGTGACAGAAGAGTACCGCCCTTATGTGGAAATGTTTCATGCATTTCTTGCCATGTCAAAGGGGCAGCATCTGAAAGGAACGATCTGCTCTTACGGGGATACACTTGTATTCAGTTTCAGTTATGATCTTGTCGATGCGTCTGTGCAGCGTGGATTTTTCCGGAAAATAGCCTCGGACGGGATTGCGGTAGAAATAAAGAGTAATGGAGTAAATTATGAGTAAATGCAGAAATTGTAATGTGGAGATATCAGATGAAACAGAGCGCTGTCCACTCTGCGGATCCGTGTTAGAATACACAGGTGAAGTGGAGAATATGTACCCGGATGTGAGAGTGCACACCCGGAAAATGACAATGATCAGTAAAATCTATCTGTTTTGTGCACTTTTGGTTGAGGTGCTGCTCATTTATATCAATGTGGTCACCGAGTCACAGATTGCATGGAGTGCGATCACGGGGCTTGGATTCTTTTACGGATATATGCTGATCCGTTTTGCAATTCTTGGAAAGACAGGTTACCGCGCCAAAATCACGGTACTCACGCTGATGGCGATACTGATCGTGATCGCAATCGATTTTCTGGTCGGCTACCGCGGATGGTCTGTCAATTATGCATTGCCGTCGGCGATCATTTTAGTCGATGTTGGTATTATCATCTGTATGATCGTAAACCGCAGAAACTGGCAGAGCTATATGATGTGGCAGATTTTTATGATTTTATGCAGCATTGTTCCGGTAATACTGATTTTTACCGGTATCGTGACGGCACAGCTTTTTGCACTGATCGCATTTGCGTTTTCCCTGTTTCTGTTTCTTGGAACACTGATCATCGGAGACCGCAGGGCAAGGGTGGAACTGAAACGAAGATTTCATGTCCGCTGAGTTATATTTAGAATAAAAAAAACAGGAGCAATCGGATGAGAGAGAGCGAAGCGAGCATCAGGGGAAGAGTCATGAGGGACTTGATCGCCCATGTGACAAATGATCACCTGATTGGGAAAAAGATAAAAAATGGAGAACTGAGGAAAAAAATCGGGGATTCGGAGCCGCCGTGGAAATGTCCGGACTGTTTTTCATTAGATGTGATCGAGATGGATAATTTCTCCATGGAGTATTTACAGGCAAAAGAAAATCCGAATACGGAAAAAGTAATCTTACAGCTTCACGGGGGCGGATATGTCGGAGCGATGCGGAATGCATACCGTATGTTTGCCGGACTTTACTGTGAAGTCAGCCATGGAATGAGTGTTCTGACACCCGATTACCGTGTGGCACCGGAACATCCGTATCCGGCGGCTTTAGAAGATGCCTATGCCGCATACTGTTATCTGTTGGAACAGGGGTGGTTTTCCGAGCAGATCATCATCGCAGGAGATTCCGCAGGAGGCGGTCTTGCGATGGCATTATGCCATTATCTGAAAGATCACGGAAAGCAGCTTCCGTGTGGGATCGTAGCCATGTCACCGTGGACAGACCTTGCGGCGAGCGGGGAATCTTACGAGACAAACTTTGAGCGCGACCCGTTATTTGGAAAAACAAGGGACAGCCTTATTTATAATAAAGATTATATTGGGGATAACGACCCGTATAATGCTTATATTTCGCCTTTATATGGGGATTTCAGGGGATTTCCGCCGATGCTGATACAGGTTGGTTCCTATGAGATGCTGCTCTCGGATTCTGTGGATGTGGCTGCAAAAGCCAGAGAACAGGGAGTAAAAGTAAGAATCAGTATTTATGAAGGAATGTTCCACATCTTTCAGATGGCAGCAAAAATGCTGCCGGAATCTAAAAGAGCGTGGGTTGAGATCGGTAAATTTATTGATGTTTTGCTAAATGACTGACATCCATATAGACAGGGATACCGTTTTCGTATTTTACCGGAACTTCACCGAGTATGAGAGGTGAAAGGTAATCGATCAGTGGCTGTGTGACATCATTGCCTGCATCGTTGATCCATTCTCTCGGAATTGATTTTGCCTCATTTGCAATGTGGCGGATCTCGGCATGCTCATAGGCGATTTCGTACGGAGCATCGGAGATACGGCGCATTGTTACCATGGAAGCGGTAACACCTTCCTCGGAGAGAGCAACCGCTTTCTGACCGAGAGTAAAAGCCTCATCAAGATCAGTCTTTGAAGCAAGGTGTGCAGCGCAGCGCTGTAATACGTTGACTTCCACGGAACGGACTTTAACGCCTAGTTTTTCTTTGACTAAAAATTCAAGTGTTTTTCCGGCTCCGCTTAACTGGCTGTGACCAAAGGTGTCAACAGAACTTTCGGAAGCACTGATATAGTTGCCGGAAGCATCGCGGATACCTTCGGATACGGCAACGATCACGTTATTGCGCTCGAAAAGCATACGCTTTACATCCAGTAAAAAGTCCTCTTTGTCAAATGGAACCTCCGGGAGATAGATCAGATGTGGTGCTGTATTATAACCGTTTCTTGCCAGTGCAGAAGCAGCGGTCAGCCATCCGGCATCACGTCCCATGATTTCCACGATCGTCACACTTTTGACTGCATAGATAAATGTGTCATGTGCGATTTCTAAAAGAGAAGATGCGATATATTTTGCGGCAGAACCGAATCCTGGTGTATGGTCTGTCTCACAGAGATCATTGTCGATGGTCTTTGGAATACCGACAATACGCACCGGACTGCCGATTTTTTTGCCATATTCGGAGAGCTTTAAGACGGTGTCCATAGAATCGTTGCCGCCGATATAAAAGAAAGCATCAATATGGTAAGTTTCAAACTGTTTGAAAATGAATACATAGGAAGAATCATCATCTAAATAATTTGGCAGTTTGTAACGGCAGGAGCCAAGATACATTGCCGGAGTGACCTTTAAGCGGTCGAGATATTCCGAATTCTGCTGCATTAATTCAGAAAGATTCGTCAGATCGTTGTTTAAAATACCTGTGATTCCGTTTAAGGAACCATAAACCGTGTCATACATGTCAGAACGCATTACACCGTCGATCACACCGGCAAGGCTGGCATTGATCGCAACAGTAGGGCCGCCTGACTGTGCTACCATACAGTTTTTTGGACTCATAAGAAAACTCCTTTGTGTTTGATCTTCTTTTTGCAATGTCTATCATACAAAAAAAGGCACGGTTGCGCAATCATTAAATTAAATAGAAAGAGTGATGGTATACCATGAAAATATGTACATTGTGTCCTAGAATGTGCGCTGTGGACCGAAAATCCGGTGAGCGCGGCATCTGCGGACAGACCACAGAGATTAATGTGGCGCGTGCGGCACTGCACTTCTGGGAAGAACCCTGCATTTCCGGGGAGATGGGTTCCGGTGCGGTCTTTTTTTCCGGCTGTGCACTGCACTGTGTGTTCTGCCAGAATGAAAATATTGCAAATGGCACGGCTGGTAAGGTGATAAGTACGGAGCGGCTTGGCGAAATTTTTCTGGAACTCCAGGAAAAGGGTGCAAATAATATCAACCTTGTGACACCGGGGCAGTTTGTACCACAGATCATAAAAGCGGTAGAGCTTGCAAGAAATCAGAATTTAAAGATACCCATCGTTTATAACACCAGCAGCTATGAAAATGTGGATACGATCCGTTCTTTAGAAGGAATTGTGGATATCTATCTTCCGGATTTTAAGTATTTTGATACCGCTTTGAGTGCAAAATATTCCCATGCGCCGGATTACCCTGCTGTGGCTAAGGCGGTGATAGCGGAGATGGTGCGTCAGACGGGTGCGGCAGTTTTTGAAAACGGGGAGGATTCCCTGATGAAGCGTGGTACGATCGTGCGCCATCTGATCCTGCCGGGGTGCACGAAAGATTCCAAAGCAGTTTTGAAATATCTGCATGAAACCTATGAGAATCAAATATATATCAGTATCATGCACCAGTTTACACCGCTCTCTAACGTGAAAAAATATCCGGAATTAAACCGTAAGATCACGGATCGGGAATATGATGAGGTTATTGATTTTGCAATCGATATAGGGATTGAAAACGGTTTTATCCAGGAGGGGGAGACGGCGGAGGAGAGTTTTATTCCGGAATTTGACAATGAGGGAGTTTGAGGTTGACGCATTTTCGAATATCTCATATAATTCCATAGTGATGATGGCAATAAAGGGAGTGTGAAACGAATGAAGAGAAAAGTAAGATTCATAGCTGCACTTTTCTGCATGGGATGTCTTGCGACAGAACCTGCGGCAGACATAAAGGCTGCCGGAATCCAGGTGGCTGCTGCACAGACAACACTTTCCGCAGATAATTCGCTGGAAGTGTTATCACTTTCTGCGGGAACATTATCCCCGGACTTTACAGGAAAGACAGTACAATATACAGCTACCGTACCGAATGATGTCACAAGCGTTACAGTGACGGCAACACCGGTTAATGAATTTGCGACGGTGCAGTCGATCACAGGAAATGACAATCTGCAGGTCGGTACAAATACGATAAAAGTAGTCGTGAAGGCGCAGAACGGAGCACTCGCCCAGTATACGATCACACTGACCAGAGAAGATGGACAGACAGCAGACGGAACAGTTGATCAGCCGGCGGATGGAACAGACGGTCAGACAACAGACCAGCCGGCAGACGGAACAGACAGTCAGACAACAGACCAGCCGGCGGATGGAACAGACGGTCAGACAACAGACCAGCCGGCGGATGGAACAGATGGACAGGCAGCAGACCAGAACACAGAGTTTGAAACAGAAGAAGCGGAAGATGTTTCTAATATGGAATATCTCCAGCAGGAATACAATGATCTCTCTGAACAATATGCAAAAGAAAAGTCTTTTTCCAGAAATATGATGGGAATTATGGCTTTTGTGATCGCAGTACTTGTCGTTATTATTATCAATCTTCTATTGAGAGGACGTAAGAGTGACGACTGGGATGAGGAAGAGGATGACTGGGACTGGAAGTCCGAAAAACAGGGAAAGGATCAGGAAGCAGAAGATGATACTGATCTGGAAGAAGATGATAATATAGAAGAGAATCCTGGCGTGGAAGAAGATGATTTGGAAGTAGATGATCCGGAAGACGCTGACTGGGAGGAGGAAGAAACACAGAGAAAAGGATTTTTCCACAGAAAACCAAAAGAAAAAGTGGAAGAAGAGCCGGATGATGTGGAAGAAAACGATACAGAGAACGAAGTCGGCGTATCAAAGATCCATAAAGTGCGTGCGGGATTGTTTGGACGTGGCATGTCTGACGATCTTGACGATGAGGACTGGGAAGAGGACGAAGATTTCCTGCCGGTAGAAAGAAAAAAAACGGAAGAAAAACAGCGTCCGGAGAGAAAAGAAAAACCGGAGGAGAAACAAAGGCCGGAGAGAAAAGAAAAGCCGGAGCGGAAACATACTCCGGAGAAAAAACACATTCCGAGAGAAGAAGAGGAAGAAGATGATTTAGAGATCATCGATTTAAATGATTTATAAATAGAAAAAGAATGGAGAAACTATGCAGATACGATATACATCAAAAGCAAAAAAAGCAATCGATCAGGCTTCAAAGATGTCGAAATCACTGCATCATCATTATATCGGAACGGAGCATATCCTGATCGGACTTTTAAAAGAAGGAACGGGCGTCGCTGCGCAGGTATTAAATGATAATGGAGTAGAACTTGACAAAGTCATGCAGCTGATCGAGGAACTCATTGCACCGGATGCACAGGTGCTGACGGCAGAGGCTAAGGAATATTCGCCGAGGGCACTGCAGGTGTTAGAAGGGGCAGCAAGGGAGGCAGCGCGTTTTCATGCAGAGGAGATCGGGACGGAGCATATCCTGATCGCGATGATGAAAGAGACAGAGTGTGTGGCATCCCGCCTTTTAAATACCTTAGCGGTCAATATCCAGAAAATGTATGTGGATATCCTGATCGCAATGGGAGAAGATGCGAGCCTGTACAAAGAAGATTTCATGAATGGTAAGCCGGTGAAAAAAACAGCATCGGATACACCGGTATTAAATCAATACTCCAGAGATCTGACTGCATTGGCGGCAGAGGGAGTATTAGATCCGTTAGTCGGCAGACAGGAAGAGATCGGCCGTGTGATCCAGATCTTAAGCAGAAGGACAAAGAATAACCCATGTCTGATCGGTGAACCGGGCGTTGGAAAGACTGCGATCGTTGAGGGAATTGCGGAGCGTATTACAACCGGAATGGTTCCGGATACCGTTGCGGGAAAGCGGGTGGTATCTTTGGATATGTCCGGAATCGTGGCAGGCTCAAAATATCGCGGTGAGTTTGAGGAGCGCATTAAAAAGGTACTTCAGGAAGTACGGGCAGCCGGCAATATCCTGCTCTTCATCGATGAACTGCATACAATCATCGGAGCGGGTGGAGCGGAAGGAGCAATCGATGCTTCCAATATATTAAAACCTGCACTTGCGCGTGGGGAACTGCAGCTGATCGGTGCAACGACAATCGATGAATACCGCAAATATATTGAAAAAGATGCTGCGCTAGAGCGCAGATTCCAGCCGGTTACGGTAGAAGAGCCGTCGGAAGAGGAGGCAGTGCAGATTTTAGAGGGACTGCGGGAACAGTATGAAAAGCATCATCAGGTAAAGATTACGGATGATGCGGTATCGGCAGCAGTACGCCTGTCTGCGCGCTATATCAATGACCGTTTCCTGCCGGATAAAGCAATCGATCTGATGGATGAGGCTGCAGCAAAGGTACGTCTGCGCGCGGGTGGAAAACCGGAGGAAGTCGTTGAATTAAGACATCGCATCAACCTGTTAGAAGAGGAAATGTTAGAATTTCTGCACGATGGTGATGTGGAAGGTGCAAAGCAGAAGAAGAACGAAAAAGAAGCGTGTGAAGAAGAGCTTGCCAAAATACAGGCAAAGACAAAGAAAGACAGCCGCAGTAAAAAGTTAAAAGTGACAGAAGACGATATTGCGGATGTGGTATCCGGATGGACGAAGATCCCGGTAAGAAAGATTGCCGAGGGGGAGGCTGCCCGCTTAAGAAAATTAGAGGCTACCTTACACAAACGTGTCATCGGTCAGGAGGATGCGGTGAGTGCAGTGGCAAAAGCTGTGCGAAGAGGACGTGTCGGATTAAAAGATCCGAGGCGCCCGATCGGTTCTTTCCTGTTCTTAGGCCCGACCGGTGTCGGAAAAACAGAGATCTCAAAGGCACTTGCGGAGGCAGTGTTTGGCAGCGAACAGTCTATGATCCGTGTTGATATGTCGGAATATATGGAGAAACACAGCGTATCAAAGATGATTGGTTCACCGCCAGGATATGTAGGCCATGAGGAGGGCGGACAGCTCAGCGAAAAGGTGCGCAGAAATCCGTATTCGGTGATCCTGTTTGATGAGATCGAAAAGGCGCATCCGGATGTATTTAATATTTTACTGCAGGTGTTAGACGACGGTCATATCACGGATTCCCAGGGACGCAAAGTGGATTTCAAAAATACGATCATTATTATGACGTCAAATGCCGGAGCACAGGCGATCATTGAGCCGAAAAAACTTGGATTTGCAGTTTCGGATGATGAAAAACAGAATTATGACCGCATGAAAAACAGCGTGATGGAAGAAGTACGCCGTATTTTTAAACCGGAATTTTTAAACCGTATTGATGAGACGATCGTATTTAGAGCGTTAAACAAAGACGATATGAAACAGATCGTTGCACTGATGTTAAAAGAACTTACAGACCGCTGTGAAAAACAGATGGGAATCCACCTTACCGTGCGTGACAGCGTCAAAAAGCATATTGTCGATAAAGCGTATGATCCGAAATATGGTGCAAGACCGCTGCGCCGTCAGATCCAGAACGATATCGAGGATGAACTGGCAGAAGAAATCCTGTCCGGCAAAGTGAAAAAAGATACGGAAGTGGTCGTGACGATCCACAAAGAAAAAGTCGTGTTCGAAACAAAATAAAATTTTACTGAAATATCCGGGAAAGCACTGGAAATCGTGACGGGGATATTATATAATAACTGTCTCTTATACAC
>ENA-UADS01000498-UADS01000498.1-human-gut-metagenome-genome-assembly--contig:-NODE-498-length-9345-cov-5.300215_pt1 | contig 9345 bp, 8 predicted proteins | sample MGYA00244265_ERZ654261 | MGnify/ENA primary metagenome ERZ654261 (study PRJEB26926, sample SAMN06165265) | human gut metagenome | biome: ENVO:00009003; feature: ENVO:2100002; material: ENVO:00002003... | reverse complement strand
CGGAGATGTGTATAAGAGACAGAAATAAAGGAGCTTATATGAACGCAGATAATTACAAGATTTCAACGTTGCCATATATAGAAAATGCCAGCAATGAGATAATGGAAAAGTACAATATAAAAGTGCAATATGAAACGGAACCGCCTCATGGAGATGCTATATATTCTATTTCTATAAAGGAGAAAGTATTGCCGTTTTGGATTTATGGTAGGGATGTTACTTTCATAGGTAATAGCATGGTTATGGTCGAGTCTGTAAGATACAAAACCTGGGATCCCATTGAAACCATCATTATTGATTTAGAGAATGAAGTGTATGCTAGTTTAAAGGAATGGTATACAGATATTTCATTTATTAATGGTCAAATAGAGCTATCTAATAAAGTGGTAAAAATGGATAAACGAATGTTAAATAATTTTGAGAATTTAGAGTGGATAAGCTTTTAAGATTGATTGCGTAGAGGGTACATTGACCATACTATAGTGAAGTGTTATTCTATATATGACAAGGGATGTCAATATGTGACATAGTCTCATATGAACGAAAAAATAGCAGGGCGGTCACCCTGCTATTTTTATTGTCCTATATTGACTCAGTAAAACTTCATCATATCCTAATTGACATTACTCTATAGAATAAAGTACAATATCTTTATATCTTAAAAACAAGCTATGAATGGGTATAAAGGTTTACAGATCCTGCTTTCAGAGAGTTGCCGGTTGGTGCGAGGCAATAGAGGTTGTACGCTGACACTCTCCCGTGAGCTTTGGTGGCGAATTCAGCAGTAGTCATCGACGGTGGTTCCGTTATACCCGCAACGAGTCCCAATTAGGGTGGTACCGTGTTATGTATATAACGCCCCTTTGAGCAACGATAGTTGTTCTGAGGGGCTTTTTTTTATAAAAGTTTAGTCAACCATACTACGTGACCGAATTAAAGTGGTGCTCTGACGCTCCAGCTAGCTTAACGGTCTTCGGCCTAGGGCCTTGACCTACTAAAGTCGCTTGCGAGCACGCACTTTAATTCTACGTTTTGTTTGACTAAACTTTCACAATTGATAGATATAATACAGTGTTATGGTTTATTAGTATAGAAAAGGTGAAGATTATGGATCAAAATCGCGTATATTTCTTCGATACAACCCTTCGTGATGGGGAACAAACACCAGGTGTATCTTTACAAACTCCTGAAAAAATTGAAATTGCGAAAGGCCTAGTACGCCTCGGCATCGATGTAATCGAGGCTGGTTTCCCAGCAGCATCCCCTGGAGATTTTGACGCGGTACAAACGATTGCACGCGAAGTCAAAGGCGCAACAATTTGTGCGTTGGCACGTGCTAATGAAAAGGACGTACAAAAAGCGATTGATGCATTGAAAGATGCGGAACGTAGCCGTTTGCATGTATTCATTGCTATTTCTGAACTTCATATGGAATATAAATTAAAAATGACTCGCCAAGAGGTATTGGATAAGGTTAAATCCGTATTGGCATATGCAAAAGGTAAGGTTGATGAAATCGAGTTCTCCGGTGAAGATGCGGCACGCTCTGATTTAGATTTCGCATGCCAAGTATTTGGTGTTGCCATTGCTGGTGGTGCAACAATTATTAATGTACCAGATACAGTAGGTTACATGAACCCAAATGAGTTCGGTGATAAAATCCGCTATATTAAAGAACATACACCAGGTATTGAAAATGCAATTATCTCCGTTCATTGTCATGATGACTTAGGTCTTGCTAATGCAAATACGTTAGCTGCTATTAAAGCAGGTGCACGCCAAGTAGAAGGCACAATTAATGGCCTAGGCGAACGGGCTGGTAACGTAGCGATTGAAGAAGTTGTAATGGCTCTTAAAACACGCCATGATTACTTCGGCGACCTTCAAGTGAACATTGATACAAAACAATTTACGAAAGTTTCTAAACTAGTAAGTCGTTTGACAGGTGTCGTAGTTCCACCAAACAAACCAATCGTAGGTTCTAACGCCTTTGCTCATGAGTCTGGTATCCATCAACATGGTATGATGAGCAATCCTGAAACATATGAAATCATGACCCCTGAGTCCGTAGGGGCTGAAAAAACAGACCTCGTATTGGGCAAACACTCTGGTCGTCATGCCTTTGCCGATCATTTGGCAAAACTTGGTTTCCAATCTTTCACAGAAGAGAAAATCAACGACCTCTTCGCTAAATTTAAAGAATTGGCAGACCGGAAAAAACAAGTATACGATGATGACATTATCGCTCTTGTAGTAGATAACTTACATCACAAAAAAGCATTCGAGCTTGTGGCTCAATACTATAAATTGGGTGAAAAAGGCTACGCCTATGCTGACGTTCGCCTCATGACACCAGAAGGCGAAAAAGCTGATGCTGCCGTAGGTGACGGTCCAGTAGACGCATCCCTTAAAGCAGTTGAACGTGTGGTTGGCTTGCCAATTAGCTTAAAAGATTACCAAATCCGCGCCATTACAGCAGGTAAAGATGCCCTTGGGGAAGCGACCCTTAAGGTAGAATATAACGGTCGCTTATACCATGGTCGTGGTATTAGCACCGATATCGTTAAATCAAGTGTAAATGCATATATTAATGCAGTAAACTCAGTATTCCTAGCTATGGAGCTAGAACAAGAGGAGGAAGAATAATATGGGTATGACCATTACTGAAAAGAATATGGCTCGCCACGCGGGTCTTGATGTTGTAAAACCGGGCCAAATCATCGAGTGTCATTTGGACGCTGTGTTGATGAACGACATCACATTCCCACCAGCGCTTCGCGAATTTAAAAAGATTGAGAAACCTGTATTCGACCGTCATAAAATCTACTTGGTGCCTGACCATTTCACACCAAATAAAGATATTCAATCCGCTACACAGGCGAAAGTCATGCGCGATTTCGTACGTGAACATGGCATTACAAACTACTTTGAAGTCGGTAGAATGGGTATTGAGCACGTTATTTTGCCAGAAAAAGGTCTTATCGGCCCTGGGGAAATGATGATCGGTGCTGACTCCCATACTTGTACATATGGTGCGGTGAATGCATTCTCCACAGGCGTAGGCTCCACTGATGCGGGCGTTGCTATGGCAGAAGGTAAAACTTGGTTCAAAGTACCTGAAACAATTAAGGTTGAGCTTATTGGTAAACCTAACAAATGGGTAACTGGTAAAGACGTAATCCTTGATTTAATCGGTAAAATTGGCGTAGACGGCGCTCGTTACATGGCCCTTGAATTCGCTGGTGAAGGCGTACAACACATGACTATGGCTGACCGCCTTACAATCTGTAACATGGCTATCGAAGCCGGTGGTAAATGTGGCGTATTCCCATATGATGAAATTACTGAAGAATACATTAAAGGTCGTGTAAATCGTCTTGTAGAACCAATTAATCCAGACCCTGATGCAGTATATGCTCAAACTGTGACTATCGATTTGTCTAAATTGCAACCAGTGGTAGCATTCCCTCATTTACCATCTAACACACATTACATCAACGAGATTGACAAAGATATTAAAATCGACCAAGTTATCATCGGTTCCTGTACAAATGGCCGTTACGAAGACTTGGTGGCAGCTGCAGAAATCTTCAAAGGTCGTAAAGTGGCTCCATTCGTTCGTTGTATCGTAATTCCTGGTTCCCAAGATGTATACGATCAAGCTATGAAAGATGGTTTATTGGACATCTTCATTCAAGCTGACTGCGCAGTGTCCACGCCAACATGTGGTCCTTGCCTTGGCGGTTACATGGGTATCATGGCTGAAGGGGAACGCACAGTTTCCACTACAAATCGTAACTTCCGTGGTCGTATGGGTCACGTTGATTCTGAAGTATATTTGGCAAGCCCTTACGTGGCGGCAGCAAGTGCTGTATTAGGCCGCATTGCAGGCCCTGAGGAGGTTTAATATGGATTTTGAAAGCAAAAAAATCTGGCGCTACGGCGACGATGTAGATACAGACGTAATCATTCCAGCTCGTTACTTGGCGATTGCTGATTGGAACGAATTAGCTGAACATGCGATGGAAGATATTGATACTACTTTCGCTCCCAATGTGAAAGCTGGCGAAATCATGGTAGCTGGTAAAAATTTTGGCTGTGGTTCCTCCCGTGAACACGCACCAGGTGTAATCAAAGCAAAAGGTGTGCCTGTTATCATTGCACACTCCTTTGCTCGTATCTTCTTCCGTAATGCTATCAACATCGGTTTACCAGTTATTGAAATCGGCGAACAAGTCAATCGTATCGATGCAGGCGACGCTATCGGCGTAGACTTGTCTAAAGGTATCGTGTATAACTTGACTAAAAACGAACAATACCAAGGCACTGAATTGCCACAATTCATTCAAGACATTGCGGCAGCAGGAGGTCTTGTAAACTTTGCGAAACATCGCAAGTAGTAAGTACGTGGCCGAGCCTCGGTGATGCTCTGACACTCCAGCTAGCTTAACGGTCATCGGCCGAGGGCCTTGACCTACTAAAGTCGCGTCAGAGCATGCACCTCGGCTCTACGTAGCTTATCATTGCGATTTTTTTCGCAATGATGTACATATGGATACATGTAGACGATGAAGCCCCGTCGCAAACGACTTTTGCTAGGGCGAGGCCTATGGCCTCGACCCGTTAAGGCAATGGAGGCTTGCAACGGGGCTTCATTGTCGGAGAGGAATATATAGATGAGCGAAAAAAATATCGTATTGATTCCTGGTGATGGTATCGGTACTGAGATTATTGCTGCAGCAAAGGCTGTGTGTGATGTGGCTTTTGAGAAAGCCGGTGTAAAGGTTAATTGGATTGATAAAAAAGCGGGCGGTGCGTCTATTGATGCATACGGTGTGCCTTTGACTGAGGATACGATTGAGGCTTGTAAAGCTGCTGATGCTGTATTGCTTGGTGCTGTAGGCGGTCCTAAATGGGATAATGTAGATCCTTCTATCCGTCCTGAGAAAGCAATCCTTGGTCTTCGCAAGGAGCTTGGTTTGTTCTGTAACTTGCGTCCTGTAAAAATCTACCCATCTTTGCAAGAGTATTCTCCTCTTAAAAAGGAACTCGTACAAGATGTAGATTTCGTTATCGTTCGTGAGTTGACTGGTGGTATTTACTTCGGTGAACGCGAAGAGGCACAAGGTGAAGGTGCTAACGAGTTTGCTTGGGATAAAGAAACATACAGCCGTTACGAAGTAGAGCGCATCATGGATATCGCTATGGAAACAGCTCGCAAACGTAATAAAAAGGTTGTATCCGTAGATAAAGCAAATGTATTGGCTTCTTCTCGTTTGTGGCGTAAAATCGCTCAAGAAAAAGCGGCAGCTAATCCAGATATCGCAACAGATTACTTCTACGTAGATAATACAGCGATGCAACTTGTTGTAAATCCTGCACAGTTCGACGTTATCGTTACAACAAACTTGTTCGGCGATATCTTGTCTGACGAAGGCGCTGTTATCTCTGGTTCTATCGGGCTTTTACCATCTGCATCCATGGGTACTGGCACAGCATTGTACGAGCCAATCCACGGTTCTGCACCAGACATTATGGGCCAAAACTTGGCGAACCCATTGGGTACAATCTTGTCCGCAGCTATGATGTGCCGTCACTCCCTTGATTTGCCTCAAGTGGCTGACGCTATTGAAAAAGCTGTTGAACAAGTGCTCGTTGATGGTTACCGCACAGGCGATATCTACCGTGAAGGCTTGAAACGCGTAGGTACCGCAGAAATGGCGCAAGCTGTTATCGAACACTTATAATAGGTGCGATTGAGTGCGTACTTATGTATTGAAGAGAGGGTTGTAAGGCCCTCTCTTTTTTGTAGGAGGAGTTATGTTATCTTATTTTTTACTTGCCTTATCTATAGGGCTTGAGCTATTTGCTACGACCATGTTGAAAGCATCTGATGGCTTTACGCGGCCATTACAGACTATTGCTTGCGTATGTGGCTATGTAGGATCTTTCTATACATTGACGCATGTACTGAAATATATTCCACTCAGTGTTACCTATGCTACCTGGTCTGGCGTAGGCCTCGTGGTGACAGCACTCATTTCGGTCTTTATCTTTAGTGAGGGCTATAATATGTACACCATTTTGGGGATAGGTTTTATTGTAGTTGGTGTTGTCATCCTTAACTTGTGGGGGAACGTAGGTCACTAATCTATAAGACTGTTAATATAGCCATTAATTAGATTGGTCTTATATCATAATTACCATAATCATATTGTTAGATGAGAGAAGAGCTAATAAGGAGGGCTTTATGAATTCTTCCATGTATCGAAATTTAACCATTACTGCGTTGTTGATGGCATTAGCCATCATGATTCCTATTATGATGCCGTTGAAAGTTGTCATACCGCCGGCGTCGTATACACTGGCGAGTCATGTGCCTATATTCCTAGCCATGTTCTTATCTCGTAAAATGGCTGCCTGTGTGGTAATAGGCTCTACACTTGGTTTCTTCGTAGCAGGGTTCCCTCTTGTTATCGTTATGCGCGCTGCCTCTCATATCATCTTTGCCTTGATGGGTGCTTATTATATAAAACATCATCCAGGTGTATTAACAGGGGCCTTATCCTTTGCTGCTTTCAACCTTGTTTGTGCTATCGTTCACGCTATTGGTGAAGTGCTTGCGTGTCTATTATTCTATACGACAACTACGATACCGAATATCGATCTTATCTACGTTGTATTTGTTCTTGTTGGTGGCGGTACTATCGTTCATAGCATGGTTGATGGATATATTGCGCTATATATCTATAAAGCAATTCCAGGATTATCAAAAAAAGATAGTAAATAATCACTCCTATAACTGTATATGCTTCTAACCACTCAAGGTGTATCAATGGTATACTAATATAAAGTATTTGATTACCCATGAGTGGTTTTTTAGAATAATTATCAAATCTGTACCTACAGATACAGACTTAACTATGCGATATGGTTATAATAAAACCATAGTTAATGACCGAGTTGTGATATATGCATAGGTACATAGATAGGTACATATACACAGATGCCACATAGGCCATACATATTGTTAATTGTGAAAGACTTTCACAAGAATTATGGAGGTTATTATGAGAAAGCATATAAAAAATAACGTATCTTGGGTTGGTAAAATTGATTGGGAATTGCAAGAATTCCACGGTTCTGATTACAGTATTAATAATGGATCTAGTCAAAATGCGTACTTGATTGAAGAGGAAAAAACCGTCCTCATCGATACCGTATGGAAACCTCATTCCTCAGAGTTTATTGATAATTTGGAATCTGAAATTGATCTAAACAAGATTGATTTTATCGTATGTAATCACGGCGAAGTCGATCACAGCGGTTCCTTGCCAGCGTTGATGGAAAAAATCCCTAATACGCCGATTTACTGTACAGAAAATGCCGTTAAGTCCTTGGTTGGTCAATATCATCATCCAGAATGGAATTTTAAAACCGTGAAGACAGGTGATTCCGTAGATATCGGCAATGGTAAATCTTTGGTATTCGTAGAAATGCGCATGCTGCACTGGCCTGACTCTATGGCAACCTATATGACTGGCGATAATATTTTGTTCTCTAACGATGCGTTCGGACAACATTTCGCCGTAGAAGAATTGTGGGCCGATAAGGCTGATCAATGTCGTCTATGGGCAGAGGCGATGAAATATTACGCCAATATTTTGAATCCATTCTCTCCATTGGTAAAAGCTAAGGTTGAAGAAATTCAAAAGCTCAACTTGCCAATTGATATTATCGCTACTAGCCATGGTGCAATTTGGCGTGAAAACCCATTGCAAATCGTAGAGAAATACTATGAATGGTCTCAAGCATACCAAGAAGACCAAATTACAGTCGTATATGACACTATGTGGGATGGTACAAAGAAATTAGCCCATAAAATTGCTGATGAGATTGCTAAACAATCTCCTGATACACGGGTTAAGATCTTTAATATCAGTAAAACAAATAAAAACGACATCATGACAGAAGTATTCAAATCAAAAGCGATTGCCGTTGGTTCTCCGACAGTAGGGAATAGTGTTATCTCTTCTGTAGCTGGTTGGCTAGACTTCTTGCGTGAATTGAAGTTTAAAAATAAAAAGGCTGCCGTATTTGGTACCTACGGTTGGTCTGGTGAATCTACGAAGGTACTTCGTGAAGAATTAACTAAATATGGTTTCTCCGTGGTAGAACCTGAAATTAAATGTAACTGGAATCCAGATGCAGATGATTTTGGTAAAGCAGAAGAACTTGTAAAAGCTTTATTAGCATAATCATTGCTTATATGGCAAGATATTAAAAAAGGTGTACCAACACAAATGAACGTGTTGGTACACCTTTTTTTTATGTAGTAGCTTCTAGTTAGTATATGTATCAAACACAAAATCTATAATTGTCCGAATGGTTTCATTAGCTCCTATAATCTTGATTTGTTTATATGATTTGAGACCTAGAATTTTAATTGGATCTGCCAATAAAGCGGTTAAGAAGCTGTGTGTAGCTGTTATAGCGTGAGAGAAATCAAGGATTACGGTTTCTCCTTTTTGTATAGCAGGTATGATTTTTCGCTCTCTAAGATTAATGGCCTCTAATTTGACTTCACACCGTTCTCCGCAATAGTTATACATATCAATGTACAATTCGGGAGCGCGGACTATATTATTTCGTTTAGCTACAGTTTCGGTGGCGTGTTTTCTGAAATCCTCTAGGTGTTTATGAAGGTCATATGTTTTTAATCTATCAAAACCAATGGTCATGTATATAAATGTGCCGGGCCAAGCGTTTTCTAGTGTTGTGTAGGTTACATCTAGTGGAGAAATATGTGCGACACCATCACCTGATACGATATACATATCTGCTTCTAATGTTTTACCAAGATTACTAGACAAGTAAAGGCCCATGCCAGCATTGTTTTGCTGTTTATAAGGTCCTACGTTGACGCCAAATGTACCAGAGATTTCAGGCTCTAGTGCCATAGCGATGGCATCTGTATTGTTTGTGAAGGGTGCATAGGTTTGTTCTAAATGTGTTTTAATACCTACACCAAGGTCAGCAAGAATAAATGATAGTTGGTTTTTATCTCGATACCAGTTAAATTGTAATAATGATGGAATCTGAGGATTAAAACCGTGTTCTAATGCATTATATGTTAGTTCGGATATGATATAACGAACTGCATCCTCATATCCTCTAATTAAATCTGTAGGTAAGTCCATAGCGTAATCACGAATTGTATTTAGCATTTGCGTAATATTATGATCTTTGTATTTAATGGCGAAGATGGGCTTGTTGTAAACGTAGTGAAAATTGTCTTGTGTATTGTCTAGAACGTTAAAACACCCCTTGCCATCAATATTTTTC
>ENA-UADS01000495-UADS01000495.1-human-gut-metagenome-genome-assembly--contig:-NODE-495-length-9358-cov-4.795657_pt1 | contig 9358 bp, 9 predicted proteins | sample MGYA00244265_ERZ654261 | MGnify/ENA primary metagenome ERZ654261 (study PRJEB26926, sample SAMN06165265) | human gut metagenome | biome: ENVO:00009003; feature: ENVO:2100002; material: ENVO:00002003... | reverse complement strand
GAGATTTCTGCCTGTCTCGTGGGCTCGGAGATGTGTATAAGAGACAGGGTGGAACTTTTATTTTCACTAAGTGGAACTCTTATTTTCACCAGGTGGATCTTTTGTTTTTACCGGATGAAACGTCTCTTTTCTCCTGACGTTGCAGCCTGAATGACCTGAGGAAAAGGCTTCATCCTTTCGGACAATCCTGTTACTTTAATAGTCTTGTTGCGGAAATTAAGCTGTTTCTCTGAGGTTTTATTCCCGAACTCTTGCTATCTTTGCGAATGTTTTGTAAAGACAATAGAAATCAAATAAATATATTATTAAGCCGCTATGGAGTATAATTTCAGAGAGATTGAAAAGAAATGGCAGCAGAAGTGGGTTGACAACAAGACCTACAAGGTTGTCGAAGACGAATCAAAGCAGAAATTCTATGTGTTGAACATGTTCCCTTATCCGTCGGGAGCCGGCCTTCATGTAGGCCATCCGCTGGGATATATTGCGAGCGACATTTATGCCCGTTACAAACGTCTGCAGGGATTCAACGTTCTGAATCCGATGGGATATGATGCATATGGACTGCCCGCCGAGCAGTATGCCATCCAGACCGGACAGCATCCTGCCGTAACTACGGCTGCCAACATTGCACGTTATCGTGAACAGCTGGACAAGATCGGCTTCTCATTCGACTGGGATCGGGAAGTGCGTACCTGCGAACCGGGCTATTATCACTGGACACAGTGGGCTTTCCAGAAGATGTTCAACAGCTTCTATTGCAATTCCTGCCAGAAGGCACAGCCAATCAGCAAACTGGTTGCTCATTTCGAAGCATCCGGTACAGAAGGTCTGGATGTGGCTTGCAGTGAAGAACTTCATTTTACTGCTGAAGAATGGAAGTCCAAGTCAGAAAAGGAACAGCAGGAAATCCTGATGAACTACCGGATTGCCTATCTGGGCGAAACGATGGTAAACTGGTGTCCGGCACTGGGTACCGTACTGGCCAATGATGAGGTTGTGGACGGTGTGTCAGAACGCGGAGGACATCCGGTTGTACAGAAAAAGATGCGCCAGTGGTGTCTGCGTGTATCGGCATACGCACAGCGTCTGCTCGACGGACTGGAAACAGTGGACTGGACAGATTCTCTGAAAGAAACCCAGCGCAACTGGATCGGCCGTTCAGAAGGTACTGAAGTCCGCTTCAAGGTGAAAGACAACGATCTGGAATTTACCATCTTTACTACCCGTGCCGATACGATGTTCGGTGTGACCTTCATGGTACTTGCACCGGAAAGTGAACTGGTTCCGCAGCTGACAACTGATGCACAGCGTGCAGAGGTGGAAGCTTACCTGGAACGTACCAAGAAACGTACCGAACGTGAACGTATTTCCGACCGCCGAGTGACAGGTGTATTCAGCGGTTCGTATGCCGTGAATCCGTTTACCGGAGAATCTGTTCCGGTATGGATCAGCGATTATGTACTGGCCGGATATGGTACGGGAGCGATCATGGCCGTGCCTGCTCATGATAGTCGTGACTATGCTTTTGCCAAGCATTTCAATCTGCCCATCGTGCCGCTGGTAGAAGGATGTGATGTCAGCGAAGAAAGCTTCGATGCGAAGGAAGGAATTGTCTGCAACTCTCCGAAAGCCGGTGTAACTCCTTATTGCGACCTGAGTCTGAACGGACTGACCATCAAGGAAGCTATTGCTGCTACCAAGAAATATGTGAAGGAACACAACCTGGGACGCGTGAAGGTAAACTTCCGTTTGCGTGATGCCATCTTCTCCCGTCAGCGCTACTGGGGCGAACCGTTCCCGGTATATTACAAGGACGGCATGCCTTACATGATTGCCGAAAGCAAGCTTCCGCTGGAACTTCCCGAAGTAGACAAGTTCCTGCCGACAGAAAGCGGCGAGCCGCCGTTGGGACATGCAACCCGTTGGGCGTGGGATGTAGAAAAGGGAGAAGTAGTGGAAAATACCCTGATCGACAATGTAACCGTTTTCCCGCTCGAACTGAACACCATGCCGGGCTTTGCCGGATCAAGTGCATATTATCTGCGTTATATGGATCCGCACAACAATCAGGCACTGGTTTCTGAAAAGGCTGACCGCTATTGGCAGAATGTCGACCTGTATGTAGGTGGAACCGAGCATGCTACCGGTCACCTGATCTATTCCCGTTTCTGGAACAAGTTCCTGTTCGACCTCGGCGTCAGCATCAAGGAAGAACCGTTCCAGAAGCTGGTCAACCAGGGAATGATTCAGGGACGAAGCAACTTTGTATATCGTATCAAAGATACCAATACCTTTGTTTCACTGGGCCTGAAGGATCAGTATGACGTAACTCCGCTTCATGTGGATGTCAACATCGTTTCCAATGATGTGCTCGACGTGGAAGCCTTCAAGAACTGGCGTCCCGAATACAACAATGCCGAATTTATTCTGGAAGACGGCAAATATATTTGCGGATGGGCGGTTGAAAAGATGAGTAAGTCCATGTACAACGTAGTAAACCCGGATATGATTGTTGAGAAATACGGAGCCGATACCCTGCGTATGTATGAAATGTTCCTGGGTCCGGTAGAGCAGTCCAAGCCGTGGGATACCAACGGTATTGACGGTGTACACCGCTTCCTGAAGAAACTCTGGGGCTTGTTCTACGACCGTCAGGACAACTTCCTCCCGACAGAAGGCGAAGCAACGAAGGAAGAACTGAAATCACTTCATAAGCTGATCAAGAAGGTAACAGGCGACATTGAGGTCTTCTCTTACAATACGTCAGTCAGTGCCTTTATGATCTGTGTGAACGAACTGACTTCACTGAAATGCCGCAACAAGGATGTACTGAGTGGGCTGGTTGTACTTCTTGCACCGTTTGCTCCTCACTTGGCTGAAGAATTGTGGGAAGCACTGGGCCATGCAACTTCCGTATGCGATGCACAGTGGCCGGTATGCAACGAAGAATATCTGAAGGAAGATACCGTGAAATATACGATTTCCTTCAACGGAAAAGCACGTTTCACAATGGAATTCCCGGCAGATGCCGACAACGATACAATCCAGGCTGCCGTTATGGCCGAAGAACAGTCTCAGAAGTGGATTGACGGCAAGACACCGAAGAAAGTCATCATTGTTCCGAAGAAGATTGTCAACGTAGTGCTTTAATCACATGGAAGCCGTGTTGAAAAGAAAACTGGGCCGGGAGTCGAGAGACTACCTGGCCATCACGTTTGGTCTGATCTGTTATTCTCTGGGGTGGGCGGCATTCCTGCTTCCTTATCAGATTACGACCGGAGGTGTTACCGGTATTGCGGCTATCATTTATTATGCCACAGGTGTGGAAATACAGGTTTCCTACTTCGTCATCAATGCCGTATTTCTGGGATTTGCGTTGAAGATTCTCGGTCCGAAATTCAGTGTGAAGACCATTTATGCCATTTTCATGCTGACATTTCTGCTTTGGCTGTTCCAGCGTCTGCTGGAAGGAGACGACGGAAAGCTGCCTCAGTTGCTCGGACCCGGCCAGGATTTCATGGCCTGTGTCATTGGAGCCGGTATGCTGGGCTTTGGTATTGGAGTCGTGTTCTGCAACAACGGCAGTACGGGAGGAACAGATATCATTGCCTGGATTATCAACAAATACAAGGATGTGACGCTGGGACGCATGATGATGTATTGTGATATTGTCATCATTTCGTCGTGTTACTTTATTTTCCACGACTGGCGCCGTGTGCTGTTTGGTTTTTGTGTCCTTTTCATCATGAGTCTTGTGATTGACTATGTGATCAATTCGACTCGTCAGTCGGTACAGTTCCTGATCTTCTCCAGAAAGTATGAAGAGATCGCCGAAGGCATTGCTACCCGCGTGGATCGTGGAGTGACGCTTCTTGACGGCAAGGGATGGTACAGCAAGCAGGAGATCAAGGTTGTTGTCGTGCTGGCCAAGAAGAGCGAGTCGATTGATATTTTCCGCCTGGTGAAGGACATAGATCCGAACGCGTTTATTTCACAAAGCAACGTGGTGGGAGTATATGGAGAAGGATTCGACAAACTGAAGGTCAAATAAAAATGTAAGTATGAAGAAACTGGTTTTTGCTACAAATAACGCTCACAAACTGGAAGAAATCCGGGCCATTCTGGGCGATCAGGTTGAGGTTCTGAGCCTGAAGGATATTCATTGTGAAGCAGACATTCCCGAGACAGCCGATACGCTGGAAGGCAATGCAGCCCTGAAGGCAGAGTATGTATACCGCAACTACGGGCTGGACTGTTTTGCCGATGATACCGGTCTGGAAGTAGAGGCTCTGAATGGTGCTCCGGGGATTTATTCGGCACGTTATGCCGGAGGTGAAGGACATGACTCGGAAGCGAACATGAAGAAACTGCTGCATGAAATGGAAGGACAGGACAACCGCCGGGCACAGTTCCGTACGGCAATCTGTCTGATTGAGGGCGGCAAGGAACATCTGTTTGAAGGAGTCGTGCGGGGCGAGATTATCCGTCACCGCCGTGGTACTTCCGGCTTCGGTTATGATCCGGTCTTTGTTCCCGAAGGATATACTGAAACCTTTGCTGAAATGGGGAACGAGGAAAAGAACAAGATCAGTCACCGGGCACGTGCGGTTCAGAAGCTTTGTGCGTATCTGAAGAAATAAACGGACGGTTCCGGAAGCATAAAGAAAATAAAAACGGCTGGAAAAGGAGGTAGGAGAGATGAAACTGCGTATCGTTCTCGGTGTGATTGTGGTGGCAGCAGTGGTCTATTGCTCGCTGCCTTATTATGCCCGTCAGGCACTGATTCACTGGATGCCGGTCATCGATGATCTTGAGACTTTCCACCGGCACACTGTCCGGCATGATCCGGATCGTGTGTGGAACTGGCCGCTGTCGGCTGACTACAACCGTTGTCAGCTTCCGGAGCCGGACGTACATTATCTGGACAGTCTGCATACGGTTGCCTTTCTGGTGATCCGTCATGACAGCCTGTTGTTTGAGACATATCGGGATGGCTGGAACGATACTCTGACCTCAAATATTTATTCTGCAACCAAGACAATTGTCGGGATGCTTGCCGGAATTGCCCTGGACGAAGGGAAAATTCAGAGTCTGGATGACCCGGTAAGCCGTTATATACCTTCTTACCGGAAAGGAATGCAGGCCGATGTTACAATCCGGCATCTGCTGACCATGAGCGGAGGAATGGCCTGGGATGAGGCTTATTCCTCGTTGTTTTCCGTAACCACTCACGGTTATTACGGCAATGACCTGTACAAGTTGGTGACCGGACTGGAGGTCTGTGACCGTCCGGGCGTACAATATTCATATCGCAGCGGGGAAACGCAGTTGCTGGCCTTTGTCATTGAAGCGGCTACAGGAAAGACTCTGAGCCAGTATGCGGAAGAGAAATTGTGGAAGCCGATGCAGGCTGAACGCGATGCCTACTGGCTGTTGGACAAGCAGGACGGAGATGAGAAGGCATTCTGCTGTTTTCATACGACGGCCCGTGATGTAGCCCGCTTTGCACGGCTCATGCTTCATCGTGGCAACTGGAACGGCCGTCAGCTGGTCTCGCAGGCTTATATGGACGAAATGATGCGTCCTGCTTCCTGGCTGAAGGACCAGTGGGGCAAAGATTCACTGAATTATTATGGATACCAGACCTGGATCATGCACTATCACGGTCAGGTGAATCCTTATATGCGCGGGATGCTGGGACAATATATCATCGCGATTCCCAGTCAGGATGCCATTGTCGTGCGCCTGGGGCGCAAGCGCTGTGATCTATATGACCGGGAAATCACAACAGATATAACCCGCTACATGGATATGGCCATGCGGATTCTTCAGGATTGAGAGAGCATCAAAAACAACAATCTCCCGGACAGATTCTATAAAGACCTGTCCGGGAGATTGTTGTTTTAAACCTTTCATTCCTTATTTTCGGAACTTTTCAGCCACTTTCTCATACGTCTGGAGAGGAACATTCAGTTTCTTTCCCAGATCGATCATATCGAACAGCATGCCTTGTATTTCCGATTCATGGCCCCGTGCAAGGTCTTTCTGCATGGAAGCCGTGCTGTGCGGATCCAGTTTGTCGATTACTTTCAGGTTATAGGTGACCGGATCTTCCGGGAATACAACGCCCAGACGGCGTCCGATCTCCGCACTTTCGCGGGAGAGTCCGACAAAGGTGTCACGAACTTCACCTCCCTTCTGTACTTCTCCCATCGGGACATCGTGGTAAGCGCCTGTACAGGCCATGGCAGAAATAAAGGACCATTTAATGAACGTATCGCGGTTGATGTCGTCTGAAACATCCACTTTGATGCCACAGGCACGCAGATCACTGGCAATGACTTCCAGGCGTTCACGGGTAACTCCCTGTTCGGGACGGGCTCCGAATACCAGCCGGAAGATATTTCCCATCTGGGTGATTTCACCTTCACCGGAAACGAATCCGACGATATAAATACAGCCGTCGAGTACGATAACCGCAGGTGTCATTCGTCCGATGCGGGGTCCTGTACCATATACATTCAGGATAGGGATGACCAGCGTGTCCGGTTTTGCAGCGCGTTCCAGTACGTCACGGATAGATTCAATGGAGTAACCTTTTACACAGACGAAGATCACATCAGCCTTGCCGTCAAAAGAATCGGCCGTACAAGCCTTTACCGGAAGAAAGTGATCTCCCTTCAGATCCGATTTCAGGTGAAGTCCCTGCTTACGGATTGCTTCCAGATGTTTGCCTCTGGCGATGCAGGTAACCTCCCTGCCGGCCAAAGCAAGGAAACCGGCGATGCTTCCTCCTACGCCGCCGGTTCCAATGACAAGATAGTTCATTTGAATAAGTTTTAAAGGTCTTATACGTTGAAGCGGAAGTGCATGATATCACCGTCTTCCACTACATAATCCTTACCTTCCACGTTCAGCTTTCCTGCTTCGCGTACGGCTGCTTCAGAACCATACTGGATGAAATCGTTGTATTTGATAACTTCAGCACGGATGAATCCCTTTTCAAAGTCGGTATGGATAACGCCTGCACACTGGGGAGCCTTCCATCCTTTGTGGAAAGTCCAGGCACGGACTTCCATTTTTCCGGCGGTGAAGTAAGTTTCCAGGTTCAGAAGTTTGTACGCAGCCCGAATCAGACGGCTGACACCGGATTCTTCCAATCCGACCTCTTGCAGGAACATCTGACGGTCTTCATACGTTTCCAGTTCGGCAATGTCGGCTTCGGTTTTGGCTGCAACGATCAGGATTTCTGCTCCTTCTTCCTTGACAGCTTCACGAACCTGATCCACATATTTGTTTCCGTTGACGGCACTTGCTTCGTCTACGTTGCAGACATACATCACCGGTTTGGAAGTCAGCAGGAAAAGATCGTGTGCGATTTTCTGTTCGTCTTTGGTTTCGAACTGTACGGTACGGGCCGATTTACCTTGCAGCAAGGCATCGCGGTAGCGTACCAATACTTCATAAGTTTGTTTGGCAACCTTATCTCCACCGGTCTGAGCCTGTTTCTGAACTTTCTGGATACGGCTTTCAATGGTTTCCAAATCTTTCAGCTGAAGTTCCGTATCAATGATTTCCTTGTCGCGTATAGGGTTTACGCTTCCGTCCACATGAGTTACATTGTCATCATCGAAGCAGCGCAATACATGCAGGATGGCATCTGTTTCACGGATGTTAGCCAGGAACTTGTTTCCAAGTCCTTCTCCTTTGCTGGCGCCCTTTACAAGACCTGCAATGTCGACAATTTCAACGGTTGTCGGAACGATACGGTCAGGAATAACCAGTTCGGCGAGTTTGTTCAGGCGGTCATCCGGAACGGTAATTACACCGACGTTAGGTTCAATGGTGCAGAAAGGGAAGTTTGCTGCCTGGGCCTTTGCGTTTGATAAGCAATTGAAAAGCGTAGATTTGCCCACATTCGGCAAACCGACGATACCACATTGTAATGCCATAGATATCTGTTTAATTATTTGTTTCTGATTTGTCCGGCAAAGTTATCAAATAATCAGACAACTGCCAAGAAAATTATTTTTCCTTAGGCAGATGGAAAGAGAATTTATGAGAAGGGAAGTAAAGTTTGGTTATAAATTATAAGTAATATTGGCTTTTGAGGCTTCCTTTGAGAAATGTTTTGATAGGGATGAGGAAGGAAAAAGAAAAGAGGCATCTCTCACGAGGTGCCTCTTCAATAATAAGAGAGTTTATGAATGTTGTTTTTGTTTTTTGTGATGCTTACTTGTCCATGGTGACTGTCATGCTCGGAATTAGAACAAAGGTATGTTTCTTGGGAATCCACTTGTAATACTTAGTTGTAATGCTCTTGCTATCATATGTATAGCGGATGCATAAGTCGTTTTCCCAGGCTTTTTCGTCCTCATTCCATTTCTGTGACAGGTTTTCGGTCATTTGCTGGTTATTATCATATTTGTAATTATATTTCATGTAGTTGGTAAGCATGTCTCCGTTGCGTTTATAAACGGTTTCTGCAACTTTTACACCATTTACTTCTTCGGCATTGTACACCAGATTGCTTTCTGCGGTACGTGCTGAAATTGTAACATTACTAATCATGATAACTGCTGTAACCAGTAAAGTTTTCATTATGCTCATAGTCTTCATATCTTTAAAGTTTTAGGTTTTACTATCATTTTGTTTTTGATTGCGGTGCAAAAATAGTAAAAGCTTTGATATGTTGCATATATTTTGCATGAAAATTTTATGCAACTTAGCAAAATGTTATCTTTTAAAGATATGTTAACACTTCATCTCTCTTAATGTGCTTCCAGCCAATTCTGTCCCCATCCGCTGTCTGCAAGCAAAGGTGCTTTCATTTTGTAAGCAGACTCCATCTCTTCAATCACGATCTGCTTTACTTTTTCCTGTTCTTCAGGCAGTACGCTGAAGTTTAATTCATCGTGTACCTGCAGGATCATTTTTGACTGAATTCCTTCTTTCAGGAAGCGTTGGTAAATGCGTACCATGGCAACTTTGATGATGTCGGCTGCACTGCCCTGGATCGGAGCGTTGATCGCGTTTCGTTCGGCATATCCCCGTACGATCGCGTTATGGGAGTTGATATCCGGCAGGAAACGTTTGCGCTTGTAGATCGTCTCTACATATCCTTTTTCTTTCGCCACCTCGATGCTTTCGTCCATGTATGCACGGATGTCCGGATAGGTTTTGAAGTATCCTTCGATCAACTCTTTTGACTCTGCGCGTGGGATGCTCAGCCGTTCGGCCAACCCGAAAACAGAGATTCCGTAGATAATGCCGAAATTGGCCGTTTTCGCTTTCCGACGCATATCGGAAGTGACTTCTTCAACCGGAATACCTGTCTCTTATACACATCTCCGAGCCC
>ENA-UADS01000474-UADS01000474.1-human-gut-metagenome-genome-assembly--contig:-NODE-474-length-9519-cov-8.031910_pt1 | contig 9519 bp, 8 predicted proteins | sample MGYA00244265_ERZ654261 | MGnify/ENA primary metagenome ERZ654261 (study PRJEB26926, sample SAMN06165265) | human gut metagenome | biome: ENVO:00009003; feature: ENVO:2100002; material: ENVO:00002003... | reverse complement strand
GATTTCTGCCTGTCTCGTGGGCTCGGAGATGTGTATAAGAGACAGATATATGCATTATCTGTTTAACGAAACAGAGATCAGATTCTATAAAATATATAAACTATTTCCAGACGAATTATTTCAACAACTTCAAAATCTGGGTTTTTCCAGAGAATCATTCAAACCCATTCAGAAAGAAATGGATAGATTATTCCTATTACAAAAAGAAGAAAGCACATGGACAAAGGCAGACTGTGACCCGTTCTCCGGGTCACCTACTTGACAATAGCAACACTTTAACGCCACCTTGTAAAAAATTTTCTAGGAGTGTTGAAACATGGAAACAGTTTATAATTGTCGGCGTTACCAGTATGAGACCGGGGAACACATCACATTTTACCACCATGCAATAAACACTGGAAAAGAAAAACCAGAGGACAGTCTACTAAACAAGACCCATGATACAAGTGATCGCACCCCGGAAGCCGAAAAACACGCTATGGCGGTTTCTGCATCCAGAGCCAAAAACAACGTTTACAGAATTGCAAGGTCTAATAGTTGGGATTGGTTTATTACCCTTACATTTGACCGCAAAAAAGTAGATGCTTCCGACTATGACTTAGTTGTTCAACGGCTCAATGATTTTCTGTGGCATATCAAAGAACGCAAGTGCCCGGATATGAAATACATCATTGTTCCAGAATTGCACGCAGATAAGGAACATTATCATTTTCACGGACTACTTGCAAACGTGGACAATCTCACATTCAAGGCGTGGAAAATTGACCGCAAGAAAAATCAGATCATCTATAATATTACTGACTGGTCATACGGCTTTACGACCGCAACTAAAGTATTAGATACCGGGCGTGTGAGTAGTTATATCACGAAATACATCACGAAAAGCGTTGACGAACACTTGAAAGAGAAACGCCGCTATTATTATAGCCGTAACTGTCACATTGCAGAAGAAGAACACTTTCTTCTTGATGAAGATGACTTTCGCAAAATCTATGCAGACCGTATTGTGTATGTCAAAACCGTAGACATACCACAAGCAAATCAACAGATAACTTATTACGAACTAAAGTATTAAACAGATCATCCCCGGACACCCACAAGGAAGCTTTACGCCCCTTGAGGGGTTGGGGGTGATTTCATCCCACCTCTGTTAATTTTTCCGTCCACTCCCCATAAAAATTAAACACGGAGAGTCCAGAGAACTGTCTGTTCTCTGGAAGCCACCTCCCCCACAAGCCCCATGCAGAGCCATAAGCCCCGGACAGCTATATTACAAGCTATCCCTCACTACCGCCGCCAGAAGCCCCACCAGAGAAGCCACAGAGGGTCAAGGCACAGCCCCATAGATACCGCCCTCCTTGACGCTCCGGGGCTTGCTCTGGTACGGTTGAATATAGGCAGACTACCGCCAGAGAGGGAGGAAACCATGTCGAAAAACATGACTTATACTGACCGTCTTAAGATAGAAATGTATCTGAATGACGGCAAAACCCAGAGAGAAATTGCCCGGCTGATGAATCGGCATTACAACACAATTAACTATGAAATAAAGAGAGGGCGCACGAAACTCCGTGACGGTCAGACGTGGCTTGAATACGACTATTACAGTGCAGAGATCGGACAGCAGAAACACGACTATCATGCAGAAAGCAAAGGACGTGACTTGAAAATCGGCAATGATTACGATTTTGTGAAATACGTTGAGCATTGTATCATTGATCTGAAATACAGTCCATACGCCGCTTTACAGTCTGCTAAAGGTAAGTGCCGCACAGAAGTTTGCGTGACTACCTTATACAATTACATAGATCGTGGCTTGTTTATGAACGTGACCAACAAAGATTTACCATGGCGCAGAGATACGCCGAAACAAGAATATAACGAAGTTCGTCCGTCTTACAAGAATCTAAAGGGAAGATCCATAGAAGAACGTCCACGTGAGATTAAGAAACGTAAGACCGCCGGGCACTGGGAACTCGACACCGTTGTTGGTGGACAAGGAAAAAGTAGTAATTGTCTGCTTGTTCTCACAGAGCGAAAACATCGCGACGAAATTATTATGCCTATACCAGACAAGACTGGGAACGCTGTTTCTTGTGCCCTCGATGATCTGGAGCGTGCTTATGGCTCTGAAAAGTTCCGGGAGATATTCCGCTCGATCACTTGCGACAACGGCACGGAGTTTCTCGATCAGAACGCACTTGAAAAGTCTATAAACGGCGGTAAACCCAGAACGAAAATATACTACTGCCACCCTCATAACCCCGGAGAACGTGGAAGCAATGAGAATCAGAACCGCATGATTCGCCGTTGGTTTCCTAAAGGCTGTGACTTTGCAGAGGTTACCCCGGAGCAAGTCGCAGAGGTGCAAGAGTGGTTGAACAATTACCCCCGGCGTATGTTCGGCGGTAAGTCCTCAAATGATATGAAAGCTATGTAAAAGTTCGAACGTTCGAACGGCAATACAAAAGACGGCTACCGTTGGCAACCGTCTTGTTTTGCTGTCTGTTTTTGTGCATCTTTCACAATTTCTCCATTCGTAATCATATATAAAACTATGCAATGTGATGAATTTACGGTTTTTCGGAGAAAATCACAAAAACTTATTGACATTTACAGGTACCGCAGAATTCCCTTATGGATCAGCCATGCAATACGATCCTGATATTCTTCATCGCAAAGCTTTTCCGCCTCCGCTTGATTTGACAAAAAGCCACACTCCACGATCACGATGGTCCCTTTGGTCTTCTTCAGAAGATAATAACTGTCGTTGGCCTTGACTTTGCGATGATTCTCCGGGTCCAGTCCCCGTACCAGCTGATCCTGAATGCCGGAAGCCAGTGTCTCGCTTCCCATACTTCCGGTATAATAAAACACCTGCGCCCCATGTACGTATTCCTCCGGATAACTGTTCTGGTGAATACTTACCGTCAAAACAGGATCGGTTTTTTCTATGATTTCTATCCTGCGTTTCATATCCTGTACCTTTTTATTGGAAGCATGTGCATCATACAATCCGTCCTCCGTCTCCCGGGTCAGCACCACTTCCACATCTTCCGCTTCCAGATATTTTTTCAGTTTTTGGGCAATCTGAAGGTTGATATCCTTTTCCGGTGCCCCATTGATGCCGATCTTCCCCGGATCGTCTCCTCCGTGTCCGGCATCGACGACCACGCAGAGTCTCCCGGAGTCATCTGCCCCCATTCCCGTCTCCCGCAAAGCATTTACCGCATGCATCGCACCAACATATTCTGCCGCTTCCCTGCCGGTCAGCGCCATCGACAGAATTAAGAGCCCTGCCATGATCAGTTTCAATGCCTTCTGTTCCATTTTTTCAGCCGCCTTATTGTATTCTATATGATTTTATGTGCATTTTCCGCAGGAAATATCTTCCCGATGCAAAATCTTCCAAAATTAAGAAATCCTTTTGTTTTAACCTATTGCATCCTGTTGCCTGTTCAGCGTATAATAAACACATGAAATCGAATAGAAAAACACTTTCCGTAATCTTATTTATATTGGCCGGAATTTGTATCCTGGCAGCAATTATTCTCTTCGTGAGGGGTCACATGGAGGACCGGCACATGGAAGAATCCCTGGATGCTTTAAGACCCACTGAGTCTCCGGCAGAGACCGTTCCTTCTTCGGAACCTGAGACCATTGCAACTGCTACGACGGAATCCACCGCGGAAGAAGCGGTTCCCGCTCCGGAAGAGGTCACCAGGGTTCCCAATCCTTACGCCGACAGCTTTCTTGCCAACGAAGACATGGGCGCATGGCTGCAGATTCCCGGCACCGGGATCGATTATCCGGTGATGTGGACTCCGAGAGATGAGTCCTATTATCTGTATCGTGCTTTCGACGGCAGCGAGAATAAAAACGGCTGCCTCATATTAGATACGGACAGCTGCCTGGATCCCCTTTCCACGAATCTCATCATTCACGGTCACAACATGAAATCCGGTGCCATGTTTGGCAATCTCACGGATTATGAGGATCCGGATTTTTACGAAAATCACAAAAATATTATCCTGTACACCGAAGAATGTCAGCGCAATTACGAAGTCATTGCTGTCTTTCGTTCCCAGGTCTACCGGAAGACCGATCAGGTATTTAAGTTCTACAAATTTTTCCAGGCGGATACCCAGGAAGAATTTGATGACTTTTATAACAATATCAAGCAGTTATCCCAGTATGATACCGGTGTTACCGCACAGTTCGGAGATCATTTTCTGACACTGTCTACCTGCGTGTATCACGTAGAGCAGGGCCGGTTTGTAGTCGTTGCCAAGGAAACGGAACCCGGCGATCACTACCTTCCCATACAGGAATAACCAACAATCTATCAGGAGGATTTTCTTATGAAAAAACTGAAAAAAATCGTTACACTGCTTACGCTTGCAGCTGTGTGCCTGACTGCTCCCGCATTCGGCAAGATCACAGTCAAAGCAGCAGAACCCAACACCTATGTTCTGAACTTTTCCCCCTCCAAAGGTGAATGGCGCTTCAAGCCTGCATCCTCATGGTCCGAAGAAGTTCAGGACCGCGAGCTTTACTATATGATGCAGGAAATCAAAGACGGTGACTACATCGTAGTCCAGAATGATGTCGACTGTAACCCTCTGAATCTGAATGTTCCCGTACGTCTGGGCAACCTGACGATCAAGAACAGTGTCAAGACTCCTGTCATCACCGCAAAAGGTTATGACAATGTCTATGTTCTGGACGGTACTACCGCGGCAATTAACGGTGATGTATCTCATGCCTATGTATACGGCGGTGCACGCGTTAATTTCAATAATAACGTTGACACTTTGGAAATGTACGGCTACGGCAATGAATACAACAATCTGCATGCCTATATCAACGTTGTCGGTACGGTAAATCATCTGTCTGCCAAAGACGGTCAGACCATGGAGACTTATTATGACTACTACAATTTTGCAGCCAATAAGCTGTACACCGAGGATGGCGCCTTAAGAACCGATGCACAATATTACAGCAAGACCGCTCCCGCTGCCGCCACTGAAGCTGCACAGCCTGCTGCAGCCGCTCAGCCCGCTGCAACTGCGCAGCCCGCCGCTTCCTCTTCCGCATACGATGATGTGCCTAAGACCGGTGAAAGCGCTCTTTCTATTTATCTGATGGTTGCCGCAGTTTTCTGTGTTGTATCCGGATATGCACTTCGTAAGAAAAACGCATAATTACATTATAAGAGCACAAAATGCCTGGTCAAAACGGCCAGGCATTTTATATTGCTTATTATTGCAGGTAGGCGTTGATCAGTTCCCAGGCTGCCTGTGTTCCGTAGCCGAGTCTCCATACTGCCACTCCACCGATATTCTTGGTAGTCATCATATTCAGCTTCACAGCAATGGATTCCGCATCCTCCAGCCAGATCTGATAATTTACGCTACCGGAAGTCCATTCCGCATAATTCTGGCAGGTCACTTCATCCCATTCTGCACTCACGCCTGCTTTACTCATGAAGTCTGCTTCATTGCGCATTGTGATATATTCGTCTGTCACATCCGTTCCTTCCGTCTTCCACAGGATCGTATAGAAGGGAAGTGCATTCACTACTTTATTCGCCGGTACTTCCTGAAGCGTTCTATCCAGTCCGTCCGATACATAGCTGATGCTTGCAACACTTCCGGGATCCTTGCTTCCGTGCCAGTGCTCATCATATCCCATGATGATCACATAATCCGCAACTTCTCCCTGAATATCCAGGCGATAGTAGTCATTGAAATTAAAAGGTACATAATTATCGATTGACAGTACCAGTCCCTTATTGCGGCACTCTATGGACAGTTCTCTTAAGAACTCCACATAATGCGGTCCGCAGTCACTGCTCAGCTGTTCGAAATCCACGTTAATCCCGTCAAGTCCCAGTCCCACTGCCGTATCCGTCACATTTTTCACCAGGTTCTGTCTGGCCGTGGTGGATGACAGCATATTCAATGTACTGATAGATATGCCGTTTTCATTCGCATAATTAAAATTATCCAGCACACCCCACACCTGCAGTCCCATCTGATGGGCGGTCGTTACATAACCCGCTGTTGCAAAGCTTCGGAACGCTCCGTTTTCATCCGTCATACTGAACCAGGTAGGTGCGATCACGTTCATTCCTTTCGTGCCGGACACCATAGAGTATAAGGTATCATTACCTGCGACACCTCCTATGGAATGCCAGCCGAGGCAGATCTTGCTGTCTGCGGTAAGGGATGTATACTCCGGTGCCTGATAATCTGTCACCGGTGTTTCCGTCTCCTCCGTGATCTCACCCAGGCGTTTATTTTCCACATATCCGATGACTGCATCCGCTGTCTTTACCTTACTCCAGGTCTCCATCTGTTCCAGTATCTCAAGGGTATCTCCCTTGACTGCCTGTGTCAGGATCGGGCTCTTTACGCCGCCTCTCAGCCGGACTGCGGTATCCTTTTTCAGCTGTGCTACCTGTCTGGTTCCCCATTCGGTATTGACCTGTACATGTCTGTCATAACATTCATAGGAATAATTCGTAAACAGTTTTACATAGTCAGCTGCCACATATACGTTATCTCCGTCCGCGAAGCTGATCACATAACCGGCTTCCTGTGTTCCTTCCGTTGTCGTATATGCAGTCTCTCCGAATGTTGTCCGGATCACTTCTGTCGGAGTAGCATATAACAACAGATTCTCTGTCATATCCGCATAAAATACTTCGTTCATATATTTATGAACAGTTGCCAGGTCGAAATAGCACACACCGTCTTTGATCAGTGCCTGTTCCTCCACCATCTCATTCTGTAAAATAATGGCACTCCTGTCGTTCTCTGACACCTGATAGAATTCATTCCAGTCGGCTTCTTCCTTGCTGTAGGAATATTTATCCAACAGCACTTTGCCCAGTGCGCAGCCACCGATCACAAGGATCAGCAGGATCGCCACGATCACCGGTAATACTTTTTTCTTCATATGTGCTCCCATCCGCAGGGGATTCCCCGCATTGTTCTTGCCTCTTCTTTCGTTCCGTCCGTCTCCCGGCAGAACAGTCTTATTCTATCACAATTCCCGCATATAATACAAGGAACAATACTCATCCGGTCACACACTGCAGGACACAGCCAGAGAGGCAATCCCATTTTGCGGTCCCGCAGCGTATGTTCCTTCCCCTCTGACCGTTCCGGCCATACGGGTGCTGACACCTCCTAAATGACAGTTCCGGGCCATCCACAGCAGCTTTGGACCAAAAAGTATTCGTGAAACACTTATCCTTCTGCTGCGTTTTCCGGTACTTTATGAACATAAATGCCTCTGACGGTACTTCTTTAAGGTAGTTCAAATAAAACATTGGAATTATGATTGTGAAAAATTTCGTTGAAATATTATGACCAGACACGTATACGCCTGTAAGACATCTCCATACTATATTTTACAAAACAATAAATGCTCTCCATCGTTTTGTGAATACAAATAAAAATGGGATGAAACGGAACGAATCGTTCCTCGTAAATCAACAAGAAAATAAGAAATCCGTCAGCCTCCTCTCCGTACCGGAGTATCAGAGGCATCTATAGGTGAGATTATATACTGTAATGTCTTGTTTGACAAGCTCTTTTATTAAATTTTTTTAAACTGTGAAAGGCTTCTATTGACTAAAATATAGGGAAAGTATAAGCTATATACCATACCAATGCGAAGGCAGAAAGGAAGTGTTGTCGCATGAAAATAGAAAAAGTAAATGAAAATCAGATTCGCTGCACGCTGACCCGCGAGGATCTCGCCAGCCGCGAATTAAAAATAAGTGAGCTTGCCTACGGTACGGAAAAGGCAAAATCCCTATTCCGTGACATGATGCAGCAGGCCAATTTTGAATTTGGCTTTGAAGCCGAAGACATCCCTCTGATGATCGAGGCCATCCCGCTGAATGCGGACTGCATCGTGCTGATCATTACCAAAGTAGAAGACCCGGATGAACTGGATACCCGTTTTTCCCGTTTTGCTCCTTCCGTTACGGAAGAAAGTGATGAGGACAGTGATGAGAGCACTGCAGACGAGGTTCTGGATCTGTTCCGCCGTATCCAGAGCGAAGACAATACCGCAAACGCTCCTGAAGCTCCTTCTGCGTCCGCTCCCGAGGAAAGTGACAGTGTACGTTCCCGCCTGTTCCGTATGGAATCTCTGAAACAGGTGATCAATGCGGCAGTAATAGCCGGAAGCCATTATCATGGGCTCAGCACGCTGTATCACGAAGAGGGCACCGACGGGTATTATCTGATCCTGACGCAGGGCGAAGAAGATCGCGAGGTCTTCGACCGTGTCTGCAATGTCATCTCTGAATACGGTATTCCCAAGCGTTCCACACCGGCAAGCCTTACTTTTCTTGAGGAACATTGTTCCACACTGATCGCCGAACATGCTTTACAGCGTCTTTCTAATACTTCAATGTAACAACAGATTGTAACATTCAGGAGAGTTCCCACTTTGTGGGGACTCTCTTATTTTATTTTTATAGCTGTTTTATTCTTTTCCCTAGCGGCGGGGCTACGGGAAAGGAGGCGGGAAATGCATAACTTGAAAATATTACCTTATTCGCATATAATGATGTTTAATATACGAAGCAATCCGTAGGCATGCAGCTTACGCAATTCCATACACATTCGGGATTACAAAGGGACGAACCGCCGGCTACAGTGGAAAGGATGTACACGATATGATTTCCGATGAAGAATTATACCGACAATATTTAAGCGGCGATGAAACAGGGCTGGAAGAATTGATAAGAAAATACGACAATCCACTGACCTTATACATCAATGGCTATCTGCATGACATTCACGAGGCGGAGGACCTGATGATAGAAGTATTTTCCTACCTGTTCGCCAAAAGGCCCCCTATCCGGGATGGCGGATTCAGGGCTTACCTGTATAAAGCGGCGCGGCACATGGCTTTGCGCCACAAAAGCATCCGGCGACATCACTTCTGTCTTGATGATCTGACCAAAGAGCCGGAAGGTGGGAAACTGGTGGATGAGGTGATCCGGACAAAAGAACGGAATCAGATCCTGCATTTATGTATGGGTGAGTTGCATCCGGATTATAGAGAGGCTCTTTATCTGACCTATTTTGAGGGTATGAGTTACCGGCAGGTTGCTGAAGTTATGGGGAAAAGCGTGAAGCAGATCACTAATATAATGTACCGGGGAAAAGAGCGTCTGCGAGGATTATTGGAACGGGAGGGAATTACAAATGCGGAGTCATGAGGAACGGATCGCAGAAGTCCGACGAAGGATTACGGAAAAAGAACGACAAAAAAGACGGAAACAGCGGCGGATCGTTGCTATTTCCTGCATAGCGGCATGCCTTGCTGTGATCTTCGGGGCTTCCTTTGTCATGTCCGGGATTTCCGGGCAAATGGTGCCGGGGAACTCCTCCGGATATGAAACGGCGGCAACGATCCTCGGCGGAGGTGCTGCACCTGAATATATCATAATAGGGGTGCTTTCATTTCTTCTCGGCGTATGCGTGACGA
>ENA-UADS01000467-UADS01000467.1-human-gut-metagenome-genome-assembly--contig:-NODE-467-length-9567-cov-18.274180_pt1 | contig 9567 bp, 7 predicted proteins | sample MGYA00244265_ERZ654261 | MGnify/ENA primary metagenome ERZ654261 (study PRJEB26926, sample SAMN06165265) | human gut metagenome | biome: ENVO:00009003; feature: ENVO:2100002; material: ENVO:00002003... | reverse complement strand
GTCTCTGCACCGATTGGATTTTTGCCCTCTATAGTAGGCTTGCATCCTATATTGGTTACACCAAGGTACCAGTTGTCCCTGACAAGAACTCTTGACATATACACTCCCTTTGGTGGAAGCAGCTTATCGTGCGGCACTGAAAGGTTGACTGTCGGAATGCCAATAGTCCTGCCCAGTGCTCTGCCATGCACTACTCTTCCTTTTATGAAAAAGGGATATCCCAGCAGTTCATTCGCCTTTTTAATATGTCCTGCCGCAATCTCCTCGCGGATATAGGTACTGCTTATATCCCTGTCTCCATCCTTTATCTTGTCCACCACAATAAGCTCGTATCCAAGCTCTCCTGCCATCGCAGAAAGCAGCCGATGGTCTCCTGCCCTGTTGTGCCCGAAACGGAAATCATCTCCGACAATGATACACTTGACATTAAGACTTTTAACTATCCATCTGACAAACGCATCCGCCTCCATCGTCATCACCTGTGGCACAAACGGACACTCTATCAGATAGTCAATACCTGATTTTTCAAACACATACTCTTTTTCATCGTTTGTGATTATAACCTTTGACTCAACGCCAAGTACCTCCGATTTGGGAGGAATGTCAAACGTAAATATGATGCGCTTGTAACCATGCAGATTGCTCTGTTCAATTTGCTTTTCCATCAGAAATTCATGTCCTCTGTGAAGCCCGTCAAACTTTCCAAACGAGATGACGGACGGCTCCTTGACATGAAAATCCAGAGTTTTGCTTATATATTCCATAATATCTGTATACTATTCTATTCCATAAAAATCTTAACCGGCTTAAACTCACCGGTCTCATCAAGATACGAATACACCCCGACAAATATGCCCTCATGATTGTATACTCTGTATCTTATATCAGAGTCAGCACTGTGTTTTAAATAATCCGTAAGCACTGCCGGAATTTTATTTCCATTTCTGACAAGCTTATCAGCATCTGAAGCAGTATGCACTGCCGGCAGATTTTCGAATACTCCGTCAACAGGCATCACCATATCAAAGCAGCCTTCATCCACCTTTGACTGAATCTGTGAAAGTGTAAGTGCATGCTCTAAGTCAAAGCCTGCTACCCTTACTCTAAGCAGTGACTTCATGCAGCCATGGCAACCCAGCCTCTCTCCGATGTCATTGCACAGCGTCCTGATATATGTGCCCTTTGAACAGTGCACCGTCATCGTAACCTCCGGTAAATCAATGCTTTCAACCTTGATATCAAACACCTCGATATCCCTGGCTTTTCTCTCTATAACCTTGCCCTCCCTGGCAAGCTCATAGAGCTTTTTCCCATTGACCTTTAGAGCCGAATACATTGGCGGCACCTGCTTTTGTCTGCCAATAAACTGTGATATTGCATCATACACCGCCTGCTCAGTCACATTGACCTCAGCCTGATTTAAGACCTGCCCTGAAATATCCTGTGTATCTGTCTCCTGTCCTAAAAGCAGCACAGCTTTATAGACCTTGTCCTTATCTGTCAAAAGGTCACACACTCTGGTTGCCTTTCCAAGGCAGACAGGAAGGACGCCTTGCGCATCAGGATCAAGTGTACCCGTATGACCAATCTTCTTCTGGTGGAATATGCCTCGAAGCTTTGCCACAACGTCAAAGCTTGTATAGCCCTTTTCCTTGTATACATTGATTATTCCATTAACCATCTGCCCAAGAATCTCTCCCTAAATATTGTCCTTAATTGCCGTAAGGATGCGGTCTGTTGCCACCTCAAGCGGTCCGTCAATCGTAAATCCGGCGGCCTTTACATGTCCACCGCCGCCAAATACCGACGCAACCTTTGCCACATCATAATCACCGTTTACACGCAGGCTGCTCTTGTAGGTACCATCCTCATTTTCGTAGAGAAATACAGCAACCTTTATATCCTTTGTCACGCGCAGCTGATTTACAATACCATCAAGATGCTTTGGTAGCACATCATACTTCTCCATCTCAGCGCGCGATACTGCAGACAATATAACATCACCATTCAGATACAAAGCAGCATTCAAAAGTGCCTGCCCCATAATCTTGTTCTGAGCAAATGTCTTTGTATAAAATGTATCATCGATTATCCTTGAATAATCAATGCCCATCTCCATCAGGGAGCCTGCTATATCCATAGTCTTTTTTGAAGTGCATGAATACTGGAACACGCCTGTATCATGCACCATGCCTGTGTAAATACACTCTGCTATCTGTATTGTGATGCGCTCCTTCGGCAGAAGTTCAAACACAAGCTCACAGGTTGAGCTCGCATCCGGAAAGATGTAATTTGCGTCTGCAAAGGCCCCGTTTGTAACATGATGATCTATGCAAAGTGTCCTTTTTGCAGACTCAAAATACTTAGCTGCACTTCCCAGTCTGCCTGTGTCACTGCAGTCACATGCTATGAACAGATCGTATACTGTATCATCCGCATAGCTGCTGTCAATCTCATCTGCTCTTTGCATGAACTTAAAGATGTTCGGGCTTGGCTCTAAATAAAGCCTTGCCTTTATATCAGGATAATAATCCTTTATGTAGTTGTATACCGCAAGTGTTGAACCGACACAGTCGCCGTCCGGTCTCACATGACCGGAAACAGCAACTGATTGTGCATCCTTTAAAATAGAATCAATCTCTGTCATAATCAATCCTCTTTGTTAATCCTCTTTGAGATTTTTTGTTACTTCATCAATCTTTTTAGACATCTCAACACCATACTCTATAGACTGGTCTATGATAAATGTAATGGCAGGTGTATTTCTTAAATTGATGTTCTTTGCGAGAGTTCTGCGTATATATCCCTCCGCTGACTTAAGTCCTGCAAGTGTATCAGCCTGTGATTTCTTGTCACCAAGCACACTGATATAAGCCTTTGCTGTCTTTAAATCAGGTGCCACCTCGACAGCAACAACACTTGTCATGGGATTGATACGCGGATCCTTTATCTCACCGCGTATGATATTTGACAGTTCACGCATTACCTCTTCGTTGATACGAATATTTTTTATGCTGTTCTTTCTCATATAATCCCGCTTTCTTTTTATATTAAACCGTAACTATCCGAATAGCTGCATTAATTCAAGATAACCAATATATGATTATCTCGGAACCTCTACCATCTTGTAAGCTTCAACTATATCGAATTCCTGAATATCATTAAATCCGTCAAATACAAGACCACACTCATAGCCTGTCTTGACCTCCTTGACGTCATCCTTGAATCTCTTGAGTGAAGCAAGGTCTCCCTCGAATATCTGCTCACCCTCTCTGCTAATTCTGACACGGCAGTCTCTCTCCATAAATCCGTCAAGCACATATGAACCTGCAATGTTTCCAACGCCTGAAGCCTTGAAAATCTGTCTGATTTCCGCATGTCCGATAACCTTCTCCTCAAATACAGGATCAAGCATACCCTTCATGGCAGCAGATACATCCTCGATTGCATTGTAGATGACCTTGTAAAGTCTGATATCTACGCCCTCACGGTCTGCTGTAGCCTTGGCAACAGGATCCGGTCTGACGTTAAAGCCAATGATGATTGCATTTGATGCTGATGCAAGGATAACATCTGACTCGTTGATGGCACCAACGCCGCCATGGATGACCTTGACCACAACCTCCTCATTTGAAAGCTTGACAAGACTCTGCTTAACAGCCTCAACTGAACCCTGTACATCTGCCTTTACGATGATATCAAGCTCCTTCATGTTGCCTGACTGAATCTGTGAGAACAGATCATCAAGTGACATCTTTGCCTTTGTATCCTCGATGAGCTTATTCTTCTCCTCTGAAATATATGTGTCAGAGAATGTCTTTGCCTCCTTCTCTGAATCGCATGCCACAAATGTCTCTCCTGCTGAAGGCACACTGTTGAGTCCAAGTATCTCTACAGGTGTAGAAGGCTTAGCCTCCTTTACTCTGCGGCCCTTGTCATCAATCATGGCTCTTACCTTACCATAGCTGCTTCCACATGCGATTGGATCTCCGACATGGAGTGTTCCTTTTTGTACAAGCACTGTGGCAACCGCACCACGGCCTTTATCAAGCTGTGCTTCAATTACGAGACCTCTTGCGTTTCTATCAGGATTAGCCTTGAGCTCGAGCACCTCTGCTGTGAGAAGAATCATCTCAAGGAGATTGTCGATACCCTCCTTAGTATGTGCAGATACAGGACAGAATATTGTGCTTCCGCCCCAATCCTCCGGGATAAGCTCATACTCTGAGAGCTCCTGCTTAACCTTGTCGATATTGGCACTTGGCTTATCTATCTTGTTGACTGCAACGATAATCTCAACACCTGCTGCCTTTGCATGGTTTATTGCCTCAACAGTCTGCGGCATTACACCATCATCTGCAGCAACAACAAGGATTGCGATATCAGTAGAGTTTGCACCACGCATACGCATTGCTGTAAATGCCTCATGTCCCGGTGTATCAAGGAATGTGATGTTCTGGCCATTGATTGATACAACAGATGCACCAATGTGCTGTGTAATACCACCTGCCTCACGGTCTGTAACACGTGTCTGTCTGATGGCATCAAGCAGTGATGTCTTACCATGATCTACGTGACCCATTACGCAGACTACAGGTGGACGAGGAACCATCTTGCTCTCATCCTCTTCATCCTCCTTGAGAAGCTCTGCAATCACATCGACCTTCTCCTCTTCCTCACAGATGAAATTGAACTCTAAAGCAATCTCCTCAGCGGCTGCAAAATCAACTTCAGAGTTAACTGTTACCATCTCGCCCTTCATGAAAAGCTTCTTTACAATGGCTGAAGGCTGAACCTTCATCTTATCAGCTAAATCCCTTATTGTAATCTTCTCCGGAAGAGAAATTGTCTTAATCTCGTTCTCATCCTCTTTTGGCTGTGCCTTCGGCTGCTGTGGCTTTTTCTTACCGCCGTGCTTCTCGAGATTGATGTAATTCTCCTGCTTCTTTCCGAGCTTATCCTGCTTCTGGCTCTGATTGTGATTATGCTTATTCTTTCTATCGTTGCCTCTGTCGCGGCTCTCCTTTCCTCTTACATCATCAGGAGCTGCAACTGCAACTGTTTCTTTTCTGAAACGATTTCTGTCATCACCTCTGCTGCCTGTTCTATCGTTATTTCTGTCATTGCTCCTGCTTCTGTCATTGCTTCTGCTTCTGTCATTATTTCTGTCAAAGCTTCTGCCCCCCTCTGCAGGACGTCTGGCGTCATTTCTGAAGCCTCGGTTATTGTCTCTATTATTGTCTCTGCTGTTATCTCGGTTATTGTTGTCGCGATTGTTTGTTCTTCTATCGCTGTTTCTGTCCGTATTTCTGCTTCTGTCGGCATTTCTGTCAGTGTTTCTGTTGTTGATTTTGTCGCCATTGTCCTGACGTCTGTCGCTTCTTCTATCAGCGTCAGCCTGACGTGCCGGACGCGAATTGGCTGCCTTCATATCTGCATACGGATCCGCTGTACGCTCACTTATAGGGCGCATAGCTCTCTCTCCGACAGGTCTTGGCTTAATAATGCTGTGCTGCTCAGGACGTGATGACTGATTATCGCGTCTGCCATTGCCATTTCTGCGCTGCGAACTGTTATTTCCATTATTTCCGCTGCCGTTTCCACCATTTGTTTTCCTACCCTGCTTACTGTACTGGGCATTGAAAACTGCTGTGATGCTTGCCTTTTTCTTTGGTCTGTCGGCTGCCTTAGCCTCATCCTTTTTAGGTTCTTCCTTCTTAGGTGCATCTTTTTTTACTTCTGTTTTCGCGTACTTCTTTCGTACAATTTGCTGTGCCTCATCCTCAAGACCGCTCTGCACATTTTTGACAGCAAACTGTGTGCCGTTTAATGTGTCTATGACTTCCTGCGACTTTATATTTAATTCTTTTGCAAGTTCATGAACTCTCATTTTTGCCATATATCTATTTTCCTCCATTATTCAGTTTTATTCGACTGCAGCTTTTTTATCACTGCATTTGCAAGGTTTTCATCCGTTACTGCAAGGGAAGCGCGAAACTCTTTGCCTATTGCATTCCCTAACCCCACCTTGTCACTATAAAAATAAATCGGAACCTCATAGAAAGCAGTCATATCCGAAAAATGCTTCTTTGTGTTGTCTGATGAATCATCTGCAACTATCACTAAAAATGCCTTTCCTGTCTTTACAGCTTTCTCTGTAGAAAACTCTCCGCTAACCACATTGCCTGACTTTGCTGCTAATCCCAGCATAGAAAGTACTCTATCTGTCAATTTGGTTCATCTCCTTTTCAAGCTCCTCATATACCTGTTCTGATACACTAACACCAAGGGAACGCTCAAGTGCCTTTGTCTTTTTAGCCTTTTTAAAGCATTCAAGGCTCTTACATATATAAGCTCCCCTGCCGTTTTTCTTGCCGGTGTCATCGAGAATTATGTCGCCCTCCGCAGTCTTTACCACGCGAATAAGTGACTTCTTTTCCTTCATCTCCTGACAGCCTACGCATTTGCGCATTGGAATCTTTTTATTTGCCATTACTGCTCATCACCACTATCTGCCGCATCATTTTCTGTACCTGCTGCTTCGTTCTCGTCAGCCTCTGTATCAAAAGCCTCTGCCTGTACATCTGCCTGTTCTGTATCAGCTAATCTCTCGTTCTCAGCAAGCTCATCATCCGAATAATCATAATCGTCATCATAATCATCCTCTTCATAGTCATTCTCATAATCCATGAAGTCTCCTGACTCTCTAGCCTGTGTCTCGCTCTTGATATCAATCTTGAAGCCTGTAAGTCTTGCTGCAAGTCTTGCATTCTGTCCTTCCTTACCGATTGCAAGCGAAAGCTGATAATCCGGAACAACAACCTTTGCTGATTTCTCATCTGCATCTGCGATAACAGAGATAACCTTTGCAGGGCTAAGTGCGTTCTGGATAAGTATTGCCGGATTCTCATCCCATGTGATGATATCGATTTTCTCACCGCGAAGCTCATTTACGATAGCATTTACTCTGGCACCATTCATACCTACACATGCTCCTACAGGGTCTACGTTTGGATCATTTGACCATACTGCAATCTTTGTTCTGCTTCCGGCCTCACGTGAAATAGCCTTTATCTCAACTATGCCCTCTTTAACCTCTGTAACCTCTGACTCGAAAAGTCTCTTCACAAGCTCAGGATGTGTTCTTGAAACAAGAATCTTTGGCCCCTTTGATGTGGACTTAACCTCAAGGATATATACCTTGATACGCTCTGTAGGCTTGAATACCTCACCCTTTATCTGCTCACTCTCAGTCAGAAGTGCATCTGCCTTACCTAAGTTGATGCTGACATTCTTTCCGATGTACCTTTGAACAACACCTGTCACAACATCCTTTTCCTTGCTGTTGTACTCGTCAAATATTACCTTTCTTTCCTCCTCGCGGATTTTCTGAAGGATAACATTCTTTGCGTTCTGTGTAGCAATACGTCCGAATTCCTTTGACTTAACCTCAACTCTCACGATATCTCCAAGCTGATAGTTACCGTTTACCTTGTGCGCATCTGCTAAGGAAATCTCCTCAACCGGATCCTCAACCGTATCTACAACCGTCTTCTCCTGGTAGCATGAGAAAGCACATGTCTCAGGATCTATTTCTACCTTTACATTGTCTGATTTACCAAAATGGTTCTTGCAGGCAGTCACAAGAGAGTTCTCAATTGCCTCAAGTAAAGTTTCTTTACTGATGTTTTTCTCCTGCTCTAATATATTTAACGCTTCTAATAACTCATTGCTCATTATTTTTTCCTCCTATTTGTGTTATCGTGCGCTTTAATTAAAAATCCAATGCCTGACGTATAAGCGCAATGTCACTCTTATTGAATGTAGTCTCATTGCCGTCTTCATCGGTTATTGTCACTGTATCCTTATCATAGGCTTTAAGCAGACCATAAAATTCCTTTGATTTGTTGATAGCCCTGTATGTGCGAATCTCTATCTCCTTATTCATATTGCGCACATAGTCCTTTTCCTTCTTGAGAGGTCTTCCAAGCCCCGGCGAGCTGACCTCGAAGGTGTACGAATCAGGAATATAGTCCTCTCTGTCGAGAATCTCATTCATCTGCCTTGCAACCACTTCACAGTCATCAACAGTTATGCCACCTTCCTTATCGATATATGCTCTCAGGTAGTTCATACCGCCTTCCTTAACATACTCGACATCAACAAGCTCAAAATTCATGCTGTCAAGAATTGGTTGTATAAAGTTCTCTGTCTTTGCCTCATATACACTTGCCTTTGACATTTTATCACCTCTCTTTTGATTATATGGCTGTAACTATTCACAATTGCTCTGAATAGCTGCCTGATGTTTATAAACGTGAATTGAGAGAGGACTTTTGCCCTCTCTCAATCTAGTCAACGTTGTTATCATAGGTATAATAGCACTATCAGGAAAAAAAATCAAGTTTTTTTAAAAAAGTACTTGCTTTTTTTAAAACTCCATGATAGTATAATACACGGTTCGTTGGTCAAGCGGTTAAGACGCCGCCCTCTCACGGCGGAAACACGGGTTCGATTCCCGTACGGACTGCTCACTGATATTTATTTAATTAAATACAGCCCAACCCGAAAGCATCGCATTTATGCGATGTTTTTTTATTGTTGTTGACACCGGACGCACCCGCTGCACCGAAATGCACCTTGCATGCGCTAACGCTACGCTGTCAAGATACTGTACGAATTATGCTTTTTAGGCTCACTTTGCTTGACGAAACCGTCGAAACGCGCCGTCCATGGCGCGGTTCTCCTTGACTTGCCTTCCATGGCAAGTCATTTCTGTGTTTCATAGGCATAATTCTACAGTAACTAAACAGCTTCGCTAGTCGCTTATGCAAGGTGCATTTCGGTGCAGCGGGTGCGTCCGGTGTCTATCCACGCTATGATAAATATTTCCGCCTTAAAGTAAAATTGCTTTGGAGCATTCCGTTTACCACAGAAATGCTCCAAGGCATAAATAATTCAAGTATAAATCCGGCTTAAAAATCAGTTATAATTAATCATCATATCCGTTAGGATTGTTCTTCTGCCATCTCCATGAGTCGGCGCACATCTCCTTAATACCATACTGTGCTTCCCAGCCGAGCTCTCTCTTGGCCTTTGATGGATCACAGTAGCATGTAGCAATATCGCCAGGTCTTCTAGGCTTTATTGTATAAGGAATCTTAACACCTGTTGCAGCCTCGAAATTCTTTACGATATCAAGCACGCTGTAGCCATGTCCTGTTCCAAGATTGTAGATGCAAAGACCTGCATTCTCCTCAATTTTCTTTAAAGCTTTGACATGTCCAACCGCAAGGTCAACTACATGGATGTAATCTCTCACACCTGTTCCGTCAGGAGTATCATAGTCATCTCCGAATACTCCAAGCTCTTTGAGCTTGCCTACTGCCACCTGTGTGATGTAAGGCATGAGGTTGTTTGGAATACCGTTTGGATTCTCACCCATTGTACCACTCTTATGAGCTCCGATTGGATTGAAGTAACGAAGAAGAATAACGTTCCACTCATTATCTGCCTTATAGATGTCCATAAGTATCTGCTCAAGCATAGACTTTGTCCAGCCGTATG
>ENA-UADS01000460-UADS01000460.1-human-gut-metagenome-genome-assembly--contig:-NODE-460-length-9599-cov-3.844824_pt1 | contig 9599 bp, 6 predicted proteins | sample MGYA00244265_ERZ654261 | MGnify/ENA primary metagenome ERZ654261 (study PRJEB26926, sample SAMN06165265) | human gut metagenome | biome: ENVO:00009003; feature: ENVO:2100002; material: ENVO:00002003... | reverse complement strand
CCATAGAACAGATCAGTCTGGGTGGATGCCCACAACGCAAACAGCCCGGCCAGTGAGTAGCCACCCAGAATGATTTTGACGTTTTCCGGCAGTGCAAACCGCTGCTTCAGCGTGGGGATGACCTGTTCCATCAGAAAGCGCAGCGTGTCCGCCGCATTGCAGCCAAAACTTTCTTTGCCCCATACCGCAGGAGCTTCCCATGGGGAAAGTTCATCGTTCCAGTTTTTCACCGGAACTGTGGCAAACAGAAACGGATGCGCTGCGCCCTGTGCAATGGCTGCAACTTCGTTGTCCATGCGCTGCAATTCGTGTTCATCCGTCATCTGAAGCAGAAGATATTCGGCGCAGTCTGCGCCGTAAATACGGCAGGATCTATCTCCGATTTGAACTTGCTTTGCGGTCACGGCAACTGCCTCCTGAAAAATTTTTGATGAGTCCAGTATAACAGCTGCGAGCGGAATTGACAATTCAGATGGATGCAATAGCTTCTGCAAGCAATGTCTTTGTATATACAAAGCCCCTTGCCTTGCAAGAGCTTGTTGGGCGCAGCCCAAACCCGTTGTTCTGCCTCGTGCCGATGCAGGCTTCGCATTTTTGCAAAATGCTCTTTCAGCACTCCACAGGAGTGCGCAGCCATCACGGTTCCGTGATGTTCGCAGGGATTGGGATTGCATCCCAACAAGCAGAATACGCACGGCAAATTTGCAATGCCATGCGTGTTTGAGCCTTTGTATATACAGAGGCACTGCTTGCAGATGCTAGAGCAATCAACAAATGCAAACTGGATTTTTTGTGAAAAGATACAGGAAAGACAATGAGATTGGTGTTTTAAGTCAAAACGCATTGCCTGCGAACGCGGCAGAGAGTATACTTTGATATAATAAATCATAAGTTGTCGAAGCACTACTTGTCCTTAGCAGAAAGAAGATGAGGAATCATGGCAAAACTGAAAGCGAACAAACCGACTGCGGATGTCCTGATGAATTCCATGCGTGCGATGGGATATTCCTTTGAGGCAGCGATTGCGGATATTGTGGACAACAGTGTCAGTGCACAGGCCCGGAACATCGTGCTGCGATTTCCGATAGACCCATCCGACTGCTGCGTTGCTGTCTGCGATGATGGTATCGGAATGAATAAGAAAGAACTGCTGGATGCTATGAAATATGGCAGCCAGCTGAAATCCGCCAATCGTTCTGAGGATGATCTTGGAAGATTCGGGCTCGGAATGAAAGCAGCTTCTCTGTCTCAGTGCCGCCGGTTGACTGTTGCGAGCAAAAAGGACGGTAAACTTTCGGCCTATATATGGGATCTGGACATCATTGAGGAAAAGAAAGATTGGTATATGGTTGACTGCTCAAAGGAGCAGATTGCGGAAATCCGATATGTTGACTTCCTGAGCGACAAAGAAAGCGGAACGATTGTTCTTTGGGAGAATTTTGATCTTATTGAGAAGTCGAGTGGAAATGTTTACGCAGAACTCGGAAAACACCAGAACGCAACAGCAGAGTATCTGTCCTTGATTTTCCACCGGTATCTGAATGGTGAGGGCCGAAATCCACTGACGATCATGGTAAACAATTATAAACTGACAGGATTGGACCCTTTCCTTGAAAATCACAGAAAAACGAATGTCCGCAGAAAAATTGAAATTCCAATCAAGGATTCTGACGGAAAGGAACAGATTGTAAGCGTTCAGCCATTTGTTCTGCCCTTCCAGAAAGACCTGAGTGCAGAAGATAAGAGATTGTCTGGTGGGATTGAAAATTATCGGGCAAAGCAGGGATTTTATATTTATCGGAACAAACGGTTGATAATCTGGGGAACATGGTTTGGCAGACATCGGGATGAACTGACAAAGTATGCCCGGATCAAGGTTGATATTCCGAATTCACTGGATGACATCTGGGGAATTGATATCAAGAAGCAGCATGCCACAATTCCGGCGATTATCCGCAACCGCCTGACGAAAGCTGTTGACGAAGCAATGGATCTTGCAGTGAAGGCACAGACCTATCGCGGACGGGTTGAGAAAGTGGATGAAAAGGTTGACTACATCTGGGACCGCATAAAAGAACGGGATAACCAGTTCGTATACAGGATCAACCGGAATTCCCGGATTTTTGACCTTCTGAAAGAAAAAGTGGATGATGAAACATGGAACCGACTGGATATGGTGCTGGACGAAATCGAGAATTCGGTTCCCTATCAGCAGATTTATATTGACAAGTCGCAGAACCGCGTTGATGATACTGTGGATGATGAACGGGTTGCTGAAATTGAGAGCAAGGCCAGAATTCTGATAAAGATGTCCATGGATATGGGCGCAGCTGATCGCAATGCCGTGATCGGACGCTTGCTCCAGTCCGAACCGTTCTGCAAATATCCGGAGCTGGAGGAGAAACTCAAGGAGGCATGAAATGGGACTCGATATTGAGAAGGTCGCTATGCTGACAAGCATGGTTGATAAGCTGATACAGATGAAACGTGTGGATAATGCGCTGGATGAAAGTGTTGTGGAAGATCTCATCCAGAAATCGCTGTTTATCAGTGGTGTGCCTTACAGCGATGATGAGATTGCAGCAGTCAAACGGGACGTCGCTTATAAATACCAGATACAGGCACATCCTGGTGAAAGTATTCTGGCAGATTACGAACAGACCAACTGGTATGACGACAGGAAAGCGGAAATACAGCAGAACTTCTGGACACGGTACAAGAATTATCTGATTGATGAAAAGCATTTCAGCCCGAATGTGGTCAGCACGCTCGGTAATGATACGCTGGATCAGAAACTGATGAATTATATTCTGGACCCGAAGGCTGACTACGGAAAGCCGGTTCTGAAACGTGGCCTGATTATCGGTGACGTGCAGTCTGGCAAGACCTCGACCTATATCGGCTTCATCTGCAAAGCAGCAGATGCAGGCTACAAAGTATTCATTCTGCTGACCGGCACAATTGAATCCTTGCGGCAACAGACACAGGAGCGTGTGGAAGAAGGATTTATCGGCATTGATATGTCGGCCAATACCACCGGAGGAAAGCGCGTTGGCGTGGGTCTCGACAACAAGCCGATTCATGCAATGGCCTTGACCTCCCGTGCAAGTGATTTCCGTGGGAACTCGGATAAAATAGCGGTGTCGCTTGGCGCAGATAAGGATGCAGTTGTCTTTGTCATCAAGAAGAACACCACAACGCTCACCAAGCTGACGAAATGGCTGATTGACCTGAATGCAGATCCGCGGACACACAAGATTGATATGCCGATGCTGATGATCGACGATGAGGCGGACAACGCATCCATCAATACAAGTTCTGACAAAGAGGATCCGACCAAGATCAATAAGCTGATCCGGAAGCTGGCTGATGTGTTCACAAAGTCCAACTATGTCGGGTTCACGGCCACGCCGTTTGCCAACGTTTTCATCGATCCGGAAACGACGGAGAAAATGGAAACGCATGACCTTTTCCCGGAAGATTTCATTGTGGCGCTTCCGACACCCAGCAACTACATCGGACCAACAAGAATTTTTCCGAAGGACGCAGAATTCCATTCGCAATTGGTTTATATAACGGATGCAGGCCGGGAAGAAGAAGACGGCTATTCTTTCTATTTCAAGCACAAAAAGGACTGGAAAGGCAAACTCCCGGAAAGCATGACAGATGCCATCTATGCCTTTTATCTGGCGAATGCAATCCGAGATCTGCGGGGTGATCAAAGAGAGCATCGGTCTATGCTGATCAACATCTCCCGGTTTGTCAAGGTTCAGAAGTATATCAAGGAAGTCGTCGAGAAGATTCATGCGGAAGCATACCGGTCGCTGAAGTATAATCTTTGCAGTGACTTTGAACTGTCCATGAAAGACCCGGTGCTGAACCGGATTTATAAGGTCTGGCAGACGCAGTATGAAAAATGCGGATTTACATGGAATGAAGTTGCAGCAGCACTTTTCGATGCGATGGAGAAAATCCAGATAAAAGTGGTAAACAGTTCCAAATCGTCGGAAAAACTTGAATATCCCAAAAACGATTCACTCCGGGTTATTGCAATCGGTGGTTTGGCATTGTCCCGTGGATTGACGCTCGAAGGATTAATAATCAGCTATTTCTATCGGAATACCTGTACCTATGATGTTCTGATGCAAATGGGGCGTTGGTTTGGATATCGGCGTGGATACGAGGATTTGTTTCGTATATGGACTCATAAGGCATCTGCGGAATGGTATGCAGAAATTGCTGATGCAACGGAAAAGCTGAAAGATGATATGTTCCGGATGCGGGATTTGGGACAGAAGCCACGTGATTTCGGTATCCGGGTACGCAACAACTCGACAGAACTCAATATCACGGCGTACAACAAAATGCGTAATGCTACAGATGAATTTGAAGTAACAAGTTATTTCGGAAGCATTGTCGAAACTCCATATCTCCGATTCAATGTGGCAGCACAGAAAAACAACTTCAAGGCGGTGACAAACCTTGTTGCAGAATGTCTGGCCAAAGGATATCCTTTTGAGCGCAGGATGACTCCGTCTGGCAAAAAAGGTCGGTATATGCTTCAGGACGTACCGAAAGAGCTGATTGTTGAGTTTCTGGACAGCCTACAGATGTCCCGATATAGTTCAGATTTTGACCCGAAACAGATTTCGGACTTTCTGAGCAGTTGCGCAGATTCCTCCATTGATGTATTTGATGTTGCGTTTATGGATGGCGGGAATTTGGACAAAGCGGTGAATGTCTGCGGACAAAAAATTGCCTGTGTTGAGCGAAAAACCTGCGTTATTGATAGTGAACTTGATAGATTGAGCATTGGCAGGAGAGGAAAATTGGGCGGTCCCGGAGATGGCTTGACAGGAATTATTGATTTTAATGGGAAAACAGCTAAGGAAATCGTTGAAAATGCTAAGTCTTCCTTCAGACAATTTTATGAAAAAGAAAAAGGAATGCCTTTTGATGAAACCAGAGTATATCCGTCTGATACATGGTTCCGGTTTGTAGAAGACCGAAAGCCGCTCTTACTTATCTATTTAATTGATGTTGATGTGGCTGATGAAAACCAGACGAAGCAACGGGACGCTTTCCACTCTGCAATGGGCGATACTCCGGCAGTCGGCTTGGCATTGGGACTGCCGCGCAATGATAAAGAAGCAGGACTTACATCTACCCGGTATAAGGCTAATCGTGTCTATAACTGGTTTGACCGGGAAGAGATTCTTGCGGAAGGAAGGGAAGAATAATGGCAGGCGTCATAGAGGAACGTTTTGCGGCTTTTCTGAGACCCGGATATTTTTCGAGAGTGGACAATCAGCATCCGTTGGAATTGTACATTGGTCTGGACGAAAAAGGGCGAAAAGCCATCGAACTCCGGGCAAGGTTCACAGCCCGAAAAGTGACGGGCACATCGGCTATTGATGTGAATCAGTACAAGAATGAAAAATACAGTACAATCCGTTTTTCCTTGTGCGATGAAGAGATAAAAGGATTGTTCTTCAAATTTTGCGATGACCTGATAGAGCAATCGCGTGGCATCAGCGACAAGGGGCAAGGATATCAGACCATTGTCAACCGTTTCTTCCAGTGGAAGAAATTATTTGTGGGTTCCAAACATGTATTCCTTACAGAACCCGAAATCATGGGGCTGATCGGAGAAATCCTGTTCCTGCGTGGGAAACTGGCAGAGCAGATCGGGCTGGAAAATGCGCTGAAGAGCTGGAGCGGGCAGGAACTCACGCATAAGGACTTTTCCTATGGAGATTCGTGGTATGAGGTGAAAACCATTCACCGTGGGATACCAGCAGTGAAGATATCCTCCATCGAGCAGCTTGAAAGCAGCACGGACGGAGAACTTGTGGTTTTCTTTCTGGAAAAGATGAGTGCCGCTTACAATGGTGTGAATCTCAACAAGCTGATTCTGGAGACAAGAAGCCTTTTTGCATCGGATGAAGACCGGAATGATTTTATGGCAAAGGTTGCCCTTCAGGGATATGTGTACAATGACTACTACGATGACTTTATCTATGAGATAAGAAGCTGCAACCGGTATCGTGTGACAAACGGTTTTCCGAGATTGACGCATGAGTTGCTGCCAGAGGCAATCTGCAAGGCATCGTATGAAATTCTGCTTCAGAAAATTGAGCAGTACAAACTGAAAGATCAAGAGGCCGTATAATGGACTATCAGGCGTATAAAAAGGAATTTCTGGAATCTCTGCGCAACGATTCGGCCATCAACGGGACGGATACGGAGGATGAATTCCTGAACAGGACATTGAGCCTTCTGGTTGACTATGATGAGGTTAATGATCCTGTCCGCTTTGGTATGGGCGACAAGAGAGGGCGCGGAAATCGCCTGATGCGTGCAGATGGTTACTGTTTTGATGAAACGGATCACAGTCTGATCCTGTTCATCAGTGACTTTCAGGATTCAGAAAATGCCGCCAACCTCACCAGAAGCAGGGTTGACGAATTGTATTGGAGATTGTATTATTTTCTGGATGAGGTCTGCAATGGCCGGATGGAGGACTACTTCGATGATTCGGATGACATCCTCCGGGTTGCAAGGATGTTCCGCAAGCGGATGACCTGCAATATCGACGACCCGCAGCTGATTCTGAAAATCAAGTTCTATGTTCTTACTAATAAGGAACTGGACACAGCCTTGCTGGATGCCAATCTTCTGGAAACAACGATCCGGAAGAAAAAGGGAGCCGCAAAGAAAACCCGCACAACCAAAAAGATCAAGAAAGCAGACTTTAACGGTAAACCGCTGGAAATCAACCTGTGGTATCCGGAACGTTTCTATGAAATGGAAATGACAAACAGCAATGAGCCGGTTGTCATTGATATCCCGAAGGATTTTTCTGAAGTCGGAGTTCATGGTATTCCGTGCATAAAGGGCGACATTGGTGAGAACCTTGGGTATGAAGCCTATATTGCAATCATTCCGGGAAAACTTCTGGCCGAGATATACATTGCCTACGGAAGTAAGGTACTGGAAGGCAATGTCCGTGCCTTTCTGGGAACCAGTGGAAGCAAGAGTGTCAACAATGGTATAAAAAGAACAATAAACAACGATGCAACAAAGTTCTTTACCTATAATAATGGAATAGCAACAACCGCAAAGGGCGTGGAAGTTGAGAATATCAATGGACAGAATCTGATTACAAAGATAGTGGATTTCCAGATCATCAACGGCGGACAGACGACCGCAACGCTGGCGGATGCTGTTCTGAAAAAGACCAACGTTGAGCTGGAAGGCATTTATGTCCCGATGAAGCTGACTGTGATCGAGGACCGGGAAACGGAAAACGAGGACGGTGTCCGCTTCTATGACGAGATGGTGCAGGCAATTGCCCGCTATGCCAACAGCCAGAATAAGGTCACGGCAGCGGATCTGTTCTCCAATGACCCGTTCCATATCTGGATGGAAAAGATGTCGAAGAAGTGCCTTGCACCTCCGGCGAGATATACGATCCCGACAGGCTGGTATTATGAGCGATCCCGTAAGAAATACCAGCAGGAACAGGTGAAACTTCGCGGCGATGAACTGAGGCGTTTCCAGAAAAAATTCCCGAAGGATCAGGTCATCACAAAAGAGCAGCTGGGTATGTACCTGACAACGGTTGCCTGCAAGCCACACATCGTTTCCAAAGGCAAGAACTGGGTCATGAAGGAATTCGGAAATGACATCAGCAAGGAATACCGTGGGAACAATGATTCCTTCAATGAATTCTACTTCAAAAAAGGAATCTGCGCAGCGATTATTTTCCGGGCTGTTGATAACTACCTTGAAAGTCATAAGGACAGCGAAAAACGTCCGACGGGCTTTTGGTACAAAGTGGGCGGCTATAAGCTCAATATTGTACCCTATACGATTGCAAAGATCCTCAGCAAGATTCCGGATGGATATTCGCTGAACTGGAATGCAATCTGGCAGAAACAGGCATTGTCGCCTGCATTCATGCATGAAATTGAAATTGTGACCAAGCAGACCAATGACTTCATTTGCGACAGCCATGGTATGATTGTCACGGAATACTGTAAAAAAGAATCTACATGGGAAGATTATAAGGCCGATAAAACATATACCCCTTCAGCAGCCTTTATGGACGAGCTGGTTCCTGTATCGCTTATCAAGGAGGAAGAAACTTCTGCGAAAAAAGAAGCCAAGGAATCCAATGACCTCAAGGTTGTGATGGGTGTGGTTGCGTTGGGTCCTGGATATTGGAGCAAATTGATGGATGCTGGTATCAGGCGTTCGATGCTGTCCTATCAGGAACAGACGTTGTTAAAGCAAGTCGTGCAGCTTTCATCGACGGGAAATATTCCTGTCTCCGCTTCAGGGAAGGTGCCGTACAAGACAATGAACATGATCAGGTCGGTGCTTTCTATCAAGGAAAAACTGGAGTCGGAAGGAATATCAGTCACAAATGGAGAAAACGTATAAGATTGTTGAATTGTTCAGCGGCATCGGAAGTCAGGCAGCTGCCCTGAAAAATCTTGGTGTAAAGATAAATACAGTCGGAACAAGCGAGTGGGATGTCCATGCAATCGTAGCCTATGATATGATTCATGGAGGAACAGATATTCCGGCAGATATTGCGCGGATGTCCAAGGATGAACTCCTTGAAAAAATGAGCCACTATACATTCAGCAATTCAGGAAAGGCACCACTGGAATATGAAGCTCTGCGTACATATTCAGTGGAATCCCTGCGATACATCTATACCAGCATCAAGCGAAATCATAACTTTGTCGATATAAGTGCTCTGGAAGGAAAGGAAATGCCGGACGGAATAGATATTCTCACCTATTCTTTTCCCTGTCAGGATCTTTCCAACGTCGGTGCATTCCACGGCTACAACAAGGGAATAGACAAGGATTCGGGCAGCCGATCCAGCTTGCTGTGGCAGGTAGGAAGAGTACTTACAGAGATGAAGGACGCCGGAAAAACGCTGCCCCGGTTTCTGCTGATGGAGAATGTCCCGACACTTCTCTCCCAGCGCCACAAGAAAAATTTTGAAACATGGATCGGTGATCTGAGCAAGTTGGGGTACGTCAGCAAATACTACCAGCTGAATGCTTCGTCTTTTGGTCTCCCCCAGAACCGCCCCCGCCTTTTGATGATCAGTGTATATGTCGGAGACGATGAAAACAAAAAATCGCTGACGGAAGATTATTTTGCAAGAAAAAGCAGTCCGGAGGATGTCGTGAACGATTTCTATACATCCGGGCACTATAAAGCAATAAAAATCCGTGATCTGCTCCGGAATGACTATCGGAATCCGATCTGGTTTGAGGAGGCAGTGGAGTGCACTCCCAACGATACTGTATCCAGAAGGAAAATCTGGGAAGATAATCCGCAGATTGTTCTGGAAGGAAATATCATCAATCCGGAAATTGATACAATCCGAACAATCACTACCAAGCAGGACCGGAACCCGAACTCTGGCAATCTGTATTTTGACAGCGGAATTGAAGGAAAAGGAAAGTTCAGATACTTGACTCCCCGTGAATGTATGCTGTTTATGGGATTCAAAGATATGGATTATTGGCTGTCTCTTATACACATCTGACGCTGCCGACGATACTCCTTGT
>ENA-UADS01000444-UADS01000444.1-human-gut-metagenome-genome-assembly--contig:-NODE-444-length-9726-cov-3.685762_pt1 | contig 9726 bp, 6 predicted proteins | sample MGYA00244265_ERZ654261 | MGnify/ENA primary metagenome ERZ654261 (study PRJEB26926, sample SAMN06165265) | human gut metagenome | biome: ENVO:00009003; feature: ENVO:2100002; material: ENVO:00002003... | reverse complement strand
CAAGGAGTATCGTCGGCAGCGTCAGATGTGTATAAGAGACAGGTGCGCCACCACCTTCAACAAGATATTCCGGCAGAGAACATCTGCCAGAAAAGCAACGATCAGTACAAGCGCAAAAGCTATAAACTGGTCGAGCATATCAGCCAAGGAAGGGGCTATTCCCCAGGAAACCAATAATTCGTCGATATTTTTTAATATGTCCATGATAAGAAGGGGATAAAAGATAAAATTAAAATATCAGGTATAAAAAGATTAAAGGTGCTCCCGTTCGAGAAACTCCCGTATATCTTCTTTCAACCACTGATAGAGATAAAGGTTCTTGTAACCGCTGTTTTTCTTCAACATAACAGACACATTGACCTGACTGTTCTCATAGCCTGTCAGCTCATTGCGAAACTGCTCGTTATGCTCCGCCAAACGTTTTATCTCCTGCTCGCGCTCACGACGGAGCACTGTGCAAACGGGTATCAGCAATTTCAAGACCACGCAGTCCATGATGTGATGTCCCTGCATATAAAGATAGGTGTTATCAGGAATCAGCCCTAATTTCCGCAGCTCCTCGCCCAGCTTGTCGACGTGCTCTATGTGTTGCGGGAAACGGGTCCGCATCTCGGACAGTTTGGCAGATACCGCACGTTGCATATTGTCCAGGGCGCTATAAGGATGACGGAGACTTATTTCCTGAAGACGGACATAGTTGTTGAAGTCATACATGGGAAATGTGTGCGTATCATGCTGCCGGTAGAACCACACATTCCATAGGAACAACGGATAAGCGATTTGTGAATAACGCTTCAGGAAAGCGGGAAAGTCAAGAATATAACGGTCGTTCAACGTTGCCTGCACGCATACTTCATGGAGACTCTCGGCAAAACAATGGAAGTTCTCAATGGCATATCCGTAAGTCTGGAAAATATAAGGGTTGCGGTTTATCTTCCGCGATACGTTGGTGGCTCCCTGAAGCAGAAAGTCGTAATCACTGTCCACACAAGCTATCAGACTACGTCCCAGCTCCGTAGTGTTGAGCGTATTCATCAGCACCATTTTCTTACCCTTGGCCAATGAAGTGGCGGAAGGAAGCATTACCTGAAAATAGCGTTCTTCATTCTCGAACTCTGCCAAAAGAGTACGCCAAAATGCTATATCATCATAGCTTTCCACATATGCCACAATGCGCCTGCGCCCTTTCTTCGATGAGAATTTATGCGCAGCGTCCAGATAAGCCGAGGTCAGATTATGTCGTAAAGATGTTGCCACGTCACTAATCGCTAATCACTAAACACTAATCACCGTTGAAATATCCTCCACCTCCGTCACAGCATCCAACCATCCTTCCATGATGACGGCAGGCGAATGAGTGGTAAGGATAAGTTGTACATTCGGATTCAGATCACGTATCATGCCGATAAGTTTTTGTTGCCATTCTATGTGTAATGACGCTTCCGGCTCATCCATAAAGAGTACGCAATGCTCTTCATTACGTACAAGGACCGTCAGCAGAATCACCAGCATTTGTTTCTCACCGGACGAAAGTTTATAGGGCAAAAGCTGCTCGCCGTCTTGAAAGAAAACGATGTCATTGCTCTTCCTGTCGATTTTCTTACGGGTGTAGCTGAACAGTTCGTCCACCATATCCTGAAATTTCCGTTTAGGAACGGACAGATCGGGAGCCAGTTTTCGCTGTTCGTCATCACCGCTCAGCAGTTCAATCATTTTGTTACCGATGTTCACCTGATAGTCAAGGTAGCGACGTTGAAGCAGATAGAGCTGCCAATCCAACTCGGACTTCACATTAGGATCCGCCATACGGGCGGTAAAATCTCCCATGATAAGGGGACGGTCGTAGCTGCGGATCACATCATAAGGAATGAAGGTAGCCACCGGATTATCGAAGAAAACATGTACCCCGTTCTTCTCATCACTCTTTACTTCTCCTGTGGTCTGTTCCAGATAGCCCACCGAACGGTTCAGAATTGTGGTCTTTCCCACTCCGTTGATGCCGGAAAGTATATTGACGTCAGGACGCAACTCCCAAGCTATGTTGTAGCGATGCCACAACCCATGTATTTCGATACGCTTGATGTAATTAGCTTGTATTTCCATGATTTCTTATTTTAAGCCCTGTCACTTTGTTACAAAAGTATGGCAAAATAAAAGAAAAAACAAATGTAACTTACTATTCTTTGTTTCAAAAAAATATTGTTCTTTTGCAGCTCAAAAGAAATACAGATATGAACAAGAACATACAAGGTCACCTGTTTGCTTTGACTGCCAATATCCTATGGGGATTAATGGCGCCTATCGGCAAATCCGCATTGGCTGAATTTTCAGCTTTGTCCGTTACAACTTTCCGTATGGTGGGTGCGGCAGCCTGCTTCTGGTTGCTCTCACTGTTCTGCAAACGCGAACAAGTGGATCACCGGGACATGTTGAAGATATTCTTTGCAACGCTTTTTGCATTGGTATTCAACCAGGGAGTGTACATCTTCGGCCTGTCCATGACCTCACCCATCGACGCATCCATCGTAACCACCACCCTTCCCATCGTCACCATGATTGTAGCCGCCATTTATCTGAAAGAACCTGTTACCAACAAAAAAGTGTTGGGCATCTTCGTAGGAGCAATGGGAGCCTTAATACTGATTATGAACAGCCAGAATACCGGAAGTGGCGGTGGCAGCGTCATAGGCGACTTGCTATGCTTGATTGCCCAAATCAGCTTCTCTATCTACCTGACCGTATTCAAAGGACTGTCCCAGAAATACTCCCCCATTACACTGAACAAGTGGATGTTTGTATACGCCTCAATGTGCTATATTCCCTTCTCTTATCATGGAATAGCTGCCATTCAATGGGCTGAAGTTTCCACTGCGGCATTGGTGCAAGTGGGTTATGTAGTGGTGGGAGGCAGCTTCCTTGCCTATATATGCATTATGACGGCACAAAGATTACTGCGTCCCACAGTAGTGAGCATGTACAACTATATGCAACCCATCGTAGCTTCAATAGTTACGGTCGTAATCGGTATGGCAACATTCAATCTGGAAAAAGGAATTGCCATTGCACTGGTGTTTCTCGGTGTATATATCGTAACGCAAAGCAAGTCACGCAAGGACTTCGAGAAAGAGGGAAAAGAGGTGTAAGGAAGCAAAGCTTCGTTTATTATGAATTATGAATTGCCATGCGGCATAACAGCACAACCAATTCATAATTCATAACTATTAAATTCCTTATTTTTTCAGCTCTGCAAAATAAGTATCCAACAGATTCTTTGCAGCGACAAAAGACGTCAGATTGCCTTTCAGTACCTGATTCTCCTTGCCGGCCAGCATCGCTTCAATCTTGGGGTTCTGATAGAAACTATCGCGAAGCTGTTCGTTAATGGTTTCATACATCCAATATTTGCTTTGTTCATTACGGCGATGTTCAAAATAGCCGTTATCTTTTACAAAGTCAATATACTTATATACCATGTCCCATACTTCCTGCACTCCAAGATTATAGAAACCCGAATAGGTCAGCACTTGCGGTGTCCAGCCGCTCTCCGGAGCCGGAAAAAGATGCAGCGCATTACGAAATTGAGTAGCAGCCAGCTTGGCACGTTCCAGATTATCTCCGTCCGCCTTGTTGATAACGATGCCGTCTGCCATTTCCATAATACCACGCTTGATACCTTGCAGTTCGTCGCCCGTACCGGCAAGCTGGATAAGCAGGAAAAAGTCCACCATTGAGTGCACAGCAGTCTCACTCTGTCCCACCCCTACCGTTTCAACGAATATCTTATCAAATCCGGCAGCCTCGCAAAGTACAATTGTCTCACGCGTCTTACGTGCCACCCCTCCCAATGAGCCTGCCGAAGGGCTGGGACGGATGAAAGACTTGGGGTGAACGGAAAGTTTCTCCATACGGGTTTTGTCGCCCAAGATGCTGCCCTTACTGCGTTCGCTGCTTGGGTCGATAGCCAATACAGCCAGTTTCCCGTCGTATTTCTCCAACACATGCAATCCGAACACATCAATAGACGTACTCTTACCGGCTCCCGGCACCCCGCTGATACCGATACGAATGGAGTCTCCCGAATACGGCAGACATTTCTCTATTACCTCCTGAGCTATGGCCTGATGTTCCGGTTTTACACTTTCCACCAACGTCACAGCCCGGCTCAATATCGTAACATCACCCTTAATAATACCCTCTACGTACTCTGCTACGGAAAGTTGACGTTTTTTGGGCTTCCGCTTCAAATAAGGATTGACGGACGAAGGTTGCTCAATGCCTGCATTGACAACCAAGCCTTTATATTCTCCGCTATTTTCAGGATGTTCCATGATAAGACTTATGGTTTGATTATTTCGCTTTAATATTAATCTCTACTTTCGATTGCATCGGGTCATTCGTAATCATCAGCAAACGCAGATGACGGCGTTTCTTCCCAATGTTCTTTTTCACAACAGTAACACGAAGGCGGGTACTTTCTCCCGGTTGCAACACACTCTTCTTCAAACTGACGCCCACAGCCGGATGAAAAACCTGAAGCTTACTGATTCGTAAAGGAGAACGTCCGGTATTGGTTATGATAATATCCTGACGTGCCTTTGATTTCTTTGCCAATACGGCACTCATATCGATGTCCTTTGTGGAAAGATTGACAACGGGAGCATTTGCCTTTTCCGCCTCGGTCATGCCTGAAAAATCGGGTAACAGAATGGCAGAAACGGGTATTTCATTTTCATCGCCCACCTTGTCACCGGAAAAACGCGCCAAGTAGACCGATGCTTGCGTCAGCCCGAAGTCCGTCAGCCGTTCGGAATCCAGTGTAACGGTTATAACGCCCTTCTCACCCTTTTGCAAGACATTAGGCTTAACCTCCGTTTGCAGATAAGGCGGCAGATGCATCAGCACAGGCTCGTATGGACGGTCCGACAGGTTCACGACTCCAATATGCACGACGGGCTTTTCGCCGGCTTGCACATCAGGAAAATCAAGGCTGTTCTTATCAATACGTATCTGCCCGATAAGGTACGGATGGGTTTTAGTAAAATCCTTTATTTCCTGCACCACCTCTCCATTGAACTTCAAATAGACCAAATGCGGCTGCGCATTGCTGTAAATGGCTACGGATTTATTGAAATGCCCCAAAGCCTCTGCATCAAAAGTGACATCGACCACTCCCTTTGCCCCCGGAGCGATAGGAGTCTTTGTCCACCGGGCTACGGAACAGGCGCAATCGGGCTCCACGTCGGTAAGTACCAGCGGCTGGTTACCTGTGTTCGTAATGGAGTATTGCACCGTTACCGGATGTTTCCATTCAATCTGTCCGAAATCGTACGTCTCCGTATTGGAAGTAAAACGCGGTTGTGCTACGGCAGTCAATGCCGTAGCAGCAAGCGCATATAAGGTGATAAAACTGCGTTTCATTTATATTGTTTCTAAATTAGCTGCACAAATGTAAAGTTTTTAAGTGATATACGCAGACTTTCTTTCCGCTTTTTATAACCTATAAACATTCAATAGCAACTAAATCTATCTACTCTATTTGATAACAACAGTACCTCCCGCAGAATGAGAAGCATATTCCGGCGCATAAGCACACTCTATGGTAGCCAGTCCGGTTTCGTACGTTCCTCCACGAGCAACCCGGTAGCTATGTTCCAATACATAAACTCCTTTACCCAAATGATCGAAGAAGAAATTAGTTCCGGCATCTTCCACTTCTGCATAATAGCCCATACCATTATTCCAACGATAGCCTGAAAGTGAACTTACCGGTTCGAAGCAGGCTCCACGCTGGTCTTTCAGCTGGATAAAATCCATAGCCCGGTCCAAACTAAGAGTCAGCCGGGATACGACTTTATCACCTACCGAAAGCTGCGTGCCCTCCGACAGCGGTTGCAAGGACTTCTGTCCGTCGGCCGAGATACGCTCTACAAAGAGTTTCTTCTCAATATTCAGTTCGCTGCCCTGTTGCTTCACATCGGAGATGGGCGACAAGTATTGTGCATAGACGGCCCCCCACGCAATGCCTGCATCTCTCTTCTCTACGGTAACTGACTTAGCCTTTACCTCAGGACTTCCTTGAACAAAGGCCTCCTTGATGTATCCCAATCCCGGAACAGCGGTCTTTGCAGGCGAGTAAGTCTCCAAGACCTTATCTCCCAAAGTTATGCGGACATCTCCTTTACTTTCCAGCAAATCGCTGCCCTGACAAAGCAATGCATAAACCGCATCGGCAGTAGCTACCGGAGAATTCCAGCTTGTCGTCTGTTTCTGTTTCAGCAACCAAAGCTTCATTTCTTCTATCAAAGCATCGTTGCCGCCCGCCTCGCGCAGGGCTTCCATTACAGCCACATGTGCAGGAACCGGCATCATACCCCAAGTATAAGGATTGGCATGGAAAGCAAAATGCGCTCCCATTTCGTCCGTTTGCACAAGATGTTCTTTAATAGAAGCTATAAACTCATTCGCTTCCGTCCTGCGTCCCTGTTTCTGCAAGATAATGGCGGTCTGCGCTTTGCAAATCATTGTACCGTTCACAAGGTTACGTCCCAACTTGGTAAGGAAGTAATCGAACATTTTTGCATACTCACCGGAGAGTTTTACCGAACCGAGAGCCACCAAATACATGTATTCCATAGTGGCATCCGACAGGGTGGTAATCTTAGTCCCGTTCTTCTCTGCCTTACGGATAGCACGATATTCTTTCAGCGCTTCTTCATTCAGATAGTCAAAAGCCTTGGCTTTCATCACCGCAACTTCTTCCGGCAATGCCCTATCCGTAAGTAAAGAAAGCCGGACAAGCAGTCCGGTGATATATCCCGTTACATAACGGTTGCCGGACATACCGCCAAACCAGCTCCATGCCCCTTCTTCGTTCTGCAGTTCTTTCAATTTGAGCAAGGACGCCATATTACGGTAATTCAATTGATTTACATCGAACAAAGTAGCGATACGCTGCTGCTGTTCCGTCTCGGTAGTGGCTTCGAGCAGCCAGGGGGACTCGCCCAACAGAATATTCTTCACATCCTGATTTTTCTCTAACTGACTGAGGAAAGTATCTTTTGTTCCGCCCGACAAACGCCAGTTGTCGAATACCGCTTTAATGCGCGGCTGGCTATTGGCGATATAGCCCGCCAAAGTATTGGCATAGAAAGCAGCTGCCCAAGAAATGGCATTATCCGTTGCAGGTTGGCTCAGTACAGGCAGGGCTTGTACGGCATACCATGCCGGATTACCCGTAAATTCCACTGTCAGGCGACGGTCGGTCGCAGTACGGCTGTTGCCGTTGAAAAGGCTGTCCAGTGAGAAAGTACGTGTTTCCCCACCACGAACAGGCATGGCGAGTGTTTCTGTAATATACTCCTTATTGCTCAGAACAGGCAACAGATGCTGTTCACCGTCACTGAACGTGCCGCCGTCGGCCACCATGCGGACACCAAGCAGATCGTAACGGTCTGTTACGTCAAACCGGAAATCAACCGATGCCGTCTTTCCTGCTTCCACTGAGAATTTTTGACGACGGGTGGAAATAATCTTCTCCGTCATCGGGTCAAAGAGGGTTAATACGGCCGTCCCTCTTATCTCCTTATCCGTCAGATTGGCAATACCGGCAGCTATCTGTGTCTTATCACCTACCCGCACAAAGCGCGGCATATTCGGAGTCAGCATAAACTCTTTGGATGTAACGGCAGTAGCATCCAGCATGCCTGTCATCATATCCTTGGTATGGGAATAACCGCGGAAATTCCAACGTGTCAGGCTCTGCGGCATAGTAAATGAGAAAGTGACCTCTCCCTGCTCGTTGGTACGCAACTGAGGATAGAAGAAAGCCGTTTCTGCAAAATTAGTACGCAAACCTGCCATAGGCTGTAACGCCTGCTCATCAAGTGGGATGGTCTCCGACTCAAAGACAACATCTGTCACACTTTCCTCAGCCAGCGCAGGAGCATATTTCACTTCAGCCGCCCGTCCGGTCTTCATTTTAGTACGTGTAGCTCCATACCCGACAATCGTCAGTTCACAAAGGACAGCATCGTTTTCGACTATCTGCAATACTTCCGCAATTCCGTTATAAGGAGAACAGAAGTAATCAAAACGCCAGACTGGAACTCTCCACGACTTCAATGGGAAATAAGGAGTATAACTCTTTCCGTAATTGCTACTAAGATCCCAGTAGAAATAAGGGATATACCGATTGTAATAGACACTCAATGACTGATGACGGCTATAAATCCGGTCTAATGAGGCATCGTACATCATTGCCAGCATCTCGGCTGCAGCAGGAAAACCTTGCGGAGTCTTGATGACCAGCTTCCATTCCTCCTCCTGTCCCGGACGCAAACGATCGCGGAAAACCTCCCACTTCATATCCAGTGTCCGTTTGGGCAAACGCTTCCGCAATTCTACCCGGCGGGTATATAACTGACCGTTTTTAACAAAAGTGAACTGTACGGCAACTCCGTCTCCATACTCCTTACGATAAGGATATTCCATACGAACAATTGAGTCACTCAACGACAAGGTACGGCTCTCCAACCTCCCTTTCTGCCCGAAAACATCAACCAGAACATACGCATCCTGCATTGAAGTACCGAAATAAAACACCGCCGGATGAGTTGCATCAAACTCCGTATTCTTCTCATAGAGGAAAGTCTCTACGAACATAGCCGGACGCGGATCCGCCAATGAGAACAGCATAAGGTTCACCGCATTATCCGCATTGCTAACCTCTTTACCGTTACGATCGCGAACCGACAGAATAAAACGGTATTCTCCCGACGGCAATTGTTTCCAGGCCGCAAAATCTTTTATTTCACCCGACGTAAATACACTCTCGTAGACAGGTTTATCAGCTATCTTCCCCGATTTAGAATCTATAACCGGATAAAGCCGGCACATTCCTTCCATAGGCAACGTCTCATTGGAAGCATTCATCACTGCCAGTTTTCCCGATATGGAATCTTCCCGGCATAATTCCCTGTTGATATCGGACATAAAAAAATAGGCTTGTCCGGCAGCACTCAAACTATATTGCGCGGTCTGGGTCTCGCCCGCATCCCCGGTAACCGACACTTCTACCTGATAAGAGAAACGCTCTCCTCGCGTCAAATCCGCATCAGCATCCGGTGTCAGGACAACGGGAATGGAGAAGTTGCCTTTAGCATCCAGTTGCACTGTATCTGAGACAAGCGGGGCAGACGGTTGTCCCCAATATCTCCAGTGGTTGCGTCGGGTCACAGTGTATACTGCCGGAACATCCTGAACAGCCATACCATTGTATGCCTTGACATTTCCGGTGATACTTACCGTATCCCCCAAACTGTAGGCCTGTTCCACAGGATTAAACACAATCTCAAAAGTAGGCCGTTTATAATCCTCCACCCGTACGGGAACAGCCGCTTTATCCTTTACTTCAACCATGAAGTTGCCATTGAGGCAAACAGCAGGCAATACAAATTCTGTTGTAAAAGAGCCGAACTCATTGGTGTCCACACTCTTCTGCACCAGCTCTTTCCTGTTCACATCCAGCAATCGTACCAGGTAATTCTTTCCTGCCAAGACATGAGCCGTATCGGCTGCTTGTTCATAAGAAATCCCTTTGACGTAGACAGTCTGACCGGGACGATACAAAGAACGGTCGGTCAACAGAGTGATATGCTCTGCCGGGCCCGATTCACCACGTTCGTAATATCTATTCAGATAAATGCTTTGGGGCAACATAGCAGTATC
>ENA-UADS01000385-UADS01000385.1-human-gut-metagenome-genome-assembly--contig:-NODE-385-length-10311-cov-9.024668_pt1 | contig 10311 bp, 8 predicted proteins | sample MGYA00244265_ERZ654261 | MGnify/ENA primary metagenome ERZ654261 (study PRJEB26926, sample SAMN06165265) | human gut metagenome | biome: ENVO:00009003; feature: ENVO:2100002; material: ENVO:00002003... | reverse complement strand
TGTTGGTACTCTCTTTTTTTCTTTTATTCAACTGACAAAAACTTTACTCTATACTGCGGCGGCAGCTTACGTGCCCCGCAGTCCCCTCTATATCATCTTATTCCCATCGTACCTTACTGTGCGTTTACTTTGCCGCCCTCTACTACCAGGCTGTCCTCATAGTCCAGACCATAGGTGTCTGCCAGAGTTGCTTCGTAATCTGCATGGAAAAAGTTCTCCTCACCCAAAGCTACGATCTCATCATTGATCCAGTCAAGCAGTGTGGTGTTGCCCTTGGAAACAGCGGGAGCAATGGTGTCTGCGCTGCCCAGGGAAGGAATACCTACGGTATAGCCTTCATTCTGCAGAGCAAATGCGATGACCTCAGTGTTGTCGTTTGCCCATGCTACGGAAGTACCGTTTTCAAAAGCTTCCTTAGCGGTTGCATAGGAATCGAACTTCTGTAAAGGAATGTCCGGATAATTAGCAATCAGATAGGTCTCTGCGGTGGTTCCGGAGATCACAATAATAGAATCATCTGCATTCCAGTTATCCAGAGTGGTGATTACATTGTCATCCTTGGATACTACGCCAAGTGCTACATTCATATAAGGAGCAGCGAAATCAACTTCCTCTGCTCTCTCGGGAGTTACGGTGAAGTTAGCCAGGATCACGTCTACCTTACCGGTCTGCAGATACTCGATACGGTTGGCCGCCTCGGTAGATACGAAGTTCACATCGACACCCAGATCCTCACCGAGTCTTCTTGCATAATATACATCATATCCCTGATACTCGCCGTTCTCATCCACATAACCAAACGGATTCTTATCGGAAAATACACCGATATTGATGGTACCGCTTTCCTTGATCTCATCCAGAGTGCGGTATACAGCCTTGCTTCCAGCACCGTTGCTGCCGGTAGCTGCTGCGCCGTTATCGCTGCTGCCGCATGCGGTCAGCCCCAGTGCCAATGCTCCTGTTAATGCCAGTGCCAAAACGCTCTTCCACTCAAACTTCTTCATAATCCTTTTCCTCCTCTTCGATGTCTCATTTAAGTATCGAATCAACTTATGGGTAGGATTATATCTCCTATTTCATACTATGTCAATAGGAAAACAGTAATTTGTTTTTACTTTTTGCGAAAAGATAAAATCAATGCTATAATACTATTGTTACTTTTGATTGTAAACAGACCTTGTAACCGGAATTCCGTAAGAGATAATAAAGGAGAACAAAAGAATAATATATGAAAAAACCGATTTCACGTTTCTATCTGCTGTTGGTTCTCGTTCCGTTACTGTTACTGGCGAGCATGGGCGGCTATTACTTTCTGGAAGAAACTGCTGCAGGCAGCGATGTTGTTGTCGTTCCACAGACCCCTGCACCGCCTTCTGCCACACCGGTTCCCGTCCCTACTCCGGAGCCGACCCCCACTCCCTTCCCGGAGCATGACATTACGCTCATGGCTGTCGGGGACAACCTGATGCATCTGGGAATCGTGGCCAGTGGAAAACAGGAGGACGGAACTTATGATTTCTCCATGCTGTTTCAGGGGATTTCACCCTTCTTAAACGCGGCAGACATCCTGATCATCAATCAGGAAACTGTCATGGGCGGCAATTCCCGGGGATTTTCCGGTTTTCCCTATTTTAATTCTCCTACCGAAGTTGGGGATGCGATTGCGGATGCCGGATTCAACGTGGTTCTGCAGGCATCCAATCATACCGCGGATCAGAAGCTGGACGGCCTGTTGTACTGTGCGGATTTCTGGAAAAACAAGCACCCGGAGGTACTGGTAACCGGTATTCACGAAGACGCTTCACAGGCAGATGACATTCCGTTACTTACCATCGATGATGTCACTTTCGCCATCTTAAATTATACCTACGGTGCCAATACCGAGACACTCCCCTTAGATCTGCTGGGGCATCTGAATCTTCTGTGTGCCGTAAATGAGAAAAACGGACAGATGGACTTCACCACGCTGAACCCGCAGGTCTTAGAGGATATCTCCCGGGCAAAAGAACTGGCAGACATCGTCATCGTCTGTCCTCACTGGGGGACTGAGTATTCCTCCAAAATCTCAAGCTATCAGGAAAAATGGGCACTGGAGATGACAGAAGCCGGTGCCGATGTCATTATCGGAACCCATCCCCATGTGGTAGAGCCTGTGGAATGGATCACCGCAGAAAACGGCAATGAGTCTCTGTGCTATTATTCGCTGGGCAATTATGTGTCCACCCAGAAAAATGCTCTCAGCATGTTAGAGGGTATGGCCTGGCTGACTTTTCACGTTGCAGAGGACGGTGTCTCCATCGAGCGGAAGACCACCGGTGTGATCCCGCTGGTCTGTCAGTACACCTCCGGACCGGTACGGTTTGAAAATGTCTATCTGCTGGAAGAATATACCGAAGAGCTGGCGGCCTCCCACGGCATCCGCAATTATGCCGGTGTGGTCCTTCATCTGGAAGACCTGCAAAAATGGAGCGACGAGATCCTCGGTGATTTCGTACTCACCAAAGATCAGGCGCTCCATAATTTCAAAACCGATTCTATTAATCAATAACGTTTCTCATACCGATGATGGGACTGTAGTCCACAGCACTGATAATGACACCTTTCCGTGAATTGGCGGAATGGATGATCTGTCCGTCACCGATATACAGTCCTACATGGGTACAGCTCTTCCCTCCATTGGAACTATAACATACAATATCTCCTGGCTGAAGTTCTTCAGAACTGATACTGCGTCCGGCACCGGAATACTGTCCTCCCGGTGTACGGCTGATAGAATATCCGAACTCCGCATAGATAAAGCAGGTAAATCCCGAACAATCTGTACCTCCTGACAGACTGGAACCTCCGTGTACATACCGGTTGCCCAGATACTGCATGGCATACTCAATGATTCCCTGTCTGAGTTCCGCATTGGAGGTATAAGTAGTTGCGGGAAGTGTGATGTTCGTGATCACCTCCGGGGCATCCTGCTCGGCAGTCTGTTCTCTTGCCTGCAATGCCTTCTGTGCGGCAATTTCCGCCTGTTCCTCTTCTATTGTCTTCGCATAGATAAATTCTTCCGAGATCGTAACATATTCCGCAGAGACATAGCCTTCCTTGCTGTCGGTGTACTGTACCTTCAGCCAGTCTCCGTCATTCTCCAGAATTTTTACCTTTTCTCCATTGTCAATGTAACCAATTCTTTTTGCATCTGTGGCAGGATCCTGTCTCACATTCAGACGGTCTGCGATAACCACAGCATATCTGGTCACATAATTGTCTACAACCTCAGCTGCTGCATCTCCGTAAATGAAAAACTCTGCCTTGATATAGCCCTCCACATTACCGGAGATGATCCGGAACCAGTCCTGATCCTCTCCTGCCACATCCAGGATCTGTGCCACCGCTCCGTCATAGATTTTGCCCACTACGGCACTGTCTGTGTTCGGTTCTGTCCGGACATTGACGTAATTCGTCACATTGGCGATCGCTAACGATGCATACTCATCTGCGTTCGTATCCTCTACGGAAGCTTCGTCTACCGGAACATCCTCCGGATCCGACACCCCTTCCAGTGCTCTGGGATCTTCCGTCTCGCCACCCTGTACCGCCAGCAGATCCTCTATGGTAATCTGTCCGGTAGCCGGGATCGGCTCGACACCGATCTGATGTATTACTGCCGCATGTACTTTCTGTACCGAGGTTTCACTCTGTATTTTCAGTTCTCCGTTTCCTGCTGCCACCACCATACTGACTCCGGTGAGAGCGACCGCCAGTGCCATGAACATTCTTTTTTTCATTATAATCCCTGTTACTTCCTACAATTACTGTTTTCTGATGACATTCTGTATAATAGCACATAAAGCAGCACCCGTCCACGAATATCTCCAAATATCTCAAACTACTTAAAATACTGCATCAACTCTTCCAGATCCGTGGATGCCTTTTTAATTGTTCCTGTATCGTCCGAAATTTTGTTAACTGCTTCTGCGATATCAGATACGTTTGCCGTTACTTCCTCGTTGCTGGCTGCATTCTCTTCACTGATCGCACTCAGTTCTGTTATACTATTTATAATAGTCTGTTTCAATTCCTCCAGATTCTTCGTTTTTTCCGCAATAATTCCAGCTGTCGTAACATTAGCCTCAATAATCTGGCTCAGAGCATCAAAACCATTCTTGGCACCTCCGATGTCTGCCTGCTCTTTTTCTGCCAGTGCACGCATCCGTTCAGTTAACTCTACAGATTTATTAGATTTTTCGAGAATATCATCAGCAATTTTCTTGATCGTATCCGCACTCTGGCTGCTCTGTTCGGCGAGCTGTTTGATCTCTGTAGCGACCACAGCGAAGCCTTTGCCTGCCTGTCCTGCCCTCGCTGCTTCAATGGAAGCATTCAATGACAATAGATTCGTCTGTGCGGTAATATCAGAAATCAGTTCCACTGCTTTACTAATGGATGCAATGGCCTCATTGGTTGCCTTTACCTGTACGATCATCTCAGTAATAATGTCCGAAGAGGTATGCGAGCTTTCCAGCACCAGATTCATGGATTCTGAAGCATTACGATTGGCACGATCCATTTTATTGGAATTCTCATTCAATGTTACTGTCTCCGAATGGATCGCATTAACATTGTCCCCCATCTCCAACATTCTGGAATTAACAGTCTGTACATTCTCTGCCAGTGATGTAGCGGTTGCAGCCAGCTCGTCCACGGCCTGTCTGATCTGGTTGGTTCCCTTACTGCTTGCAGATGCCAATGTATTTAATAATTCCATGCTGCTATCCAATTGTGCAGCATGTCCATCCACCTCGGTGACAATACTGTTCAATTTATCCCTCATGCTGACAGATGCCCGGATCAGAGTGGTCACTTCACGGATCACAGATTTCACTTCAAGATTGCCTGACAGATTACCATTGGCAATTTGGTCAATATATTCTGCGGTCGTCAGTAATGGTTTTCGTATTTTGAATGACAGATAAACCATGACAGCAATAAAAAGAACATTCAGACATACTGAGCGCAGAACCAGACTTCTTAACATGTCGGATATTGCATCCTGAACTATGCTCTCCCGTTCTCCGGCAAAAGCCATTCCCAGAATCTCTCCGTCATCGGAACATACCGGCATATAATAGACATAATATTCTTCTCCCTTAATCTCTACTCCATCAGTTTCATAATCGTTACCGGCTCTGACCGTCTCCCATATCTGTGGATCAGCCTTGGTTCCTTCTGCCCTGTTCCCATCCTTGTCCACAATGGAAGTAATAAATCTCTCATCCTCCATGAAAAGCGTCTGTTCAATATGCTCATCCTGCAAAGAATCTATAAACTGATAACTGATATCATCCTTTTCCAGAATATCCTCACGGATATCCCATGTGAAATACTGCTCCACTGATGTAGCACATGCTTTCAGCCGCAGATAGGTACTGTCGACCAGTTCATCTTTCATTTTGCCCGATGCAGTCTGAAATTTTTAAAAATAAAGAATGCTTACGCCATGTAACATCGTGGTATTTCTCCAGTTCTCCGTTCCCAACGATCCGGTGTGCCAGATCAGTAGTCCGGTGTTTTCGGCATTTTCTCTTCTGCCTACTTCTGCCGTAAGCTCCACTCCCCGGGCATAGCCCCTTTCCTGCTGTACCACCGTAGGTTCCGTAACCGTCCATGCTTTTGCCGATAATATTCCGTTCTCATACCGCACCCAAATTCTGCATCCCGTTACAAAGCAGTTTGTCACGACCTCGCGGGAAATGCACTGCGCCTGTCCACGCACATACTGTATCAGATACATGGATACCGCATCGGAATGGGCCGCCGTACGGATGATCCGAAGTCCATAACCGTCCAGAGTGTCCGTGTCCGTCTTGATGCAGACATCCAGATACTGTCCGGCGCTGCCAAAACCCTGTCCGGCAGACTTTGCCGGATCGGCTTCCAACAGGACTTCCATATTCCGTTTGGTTTCCGTTCCCATCTCCGGTGCCGTGGTCGGCGTATAGCGGATCCTGGCCCCCTGCATTCCCTGATAGAGCCCTTCGCCCTTACTGCCGTCCCCTGTTGCACCGTAGTGCCAGGAGACCTGCGTCTTTTCCCGGTCCCACTTTTCAAAATCACAGGTATCCGCCGGACGCTTCGCATCAAAATTCCATACACCTTTTTCGTTTCCGGTATGGCTGTAAAGAGGAAGGTTATGAAAATCTGTCCAGATCCTGTCTGTTTCCACATCTTCCGGCGAAATAGCTTTTTCATAAAAGCACTGCACTGCTTCCCCGTATTCGCTGCGATTCGTTCTGGGTCTTATCTGTGCGAAAATATAATATCCCACATCATCTCCGGTGAGGGCATAAACTTTCTCCGGCTGATCCGGTTGGGAGATTGCCGTCACGATTTTGTCCTCTCCCCGAATGTTTCTGCTTCGATACCAGATAATATCCGAGCAGTCATTCTCCGCTTCCGTAAAATCATAAGACAGCCGCAGCATTTTGCCTTCAAGACAGATCACCGGATTGCCCGTAAGCCTTGGTGCCGCCACTTTCCGGGGATGAATTCTGACATACGCACCGGTCTGCAATCCCTCTTTGGTCTGCGCCGTGAGTACTACTTCCGTCTCATGGTCTATATTACTGTCTTTCAGTTGCAGCAGACAGCTCCCCTCCGACACACGCTGTATTTCTATGGAGTCTGCACTGTCTCCTTCTATTTTAAAATGTATCTCACACTTCCTCTCACGCCCATCAAAGGTCAGGCATTTTCCCTTTATATTTATGGAAGATCCGCCTGCTTCCAGTTCAAAAGCCTCTGACTCCAGCAGAAGCTGTGTAGGAATATCTGTTTTTCCGGCAAAGCGGATCACTTCTCCGTTCCCCAACGGGTCCCAGTCGTCTTTCCCGCCCAGCAGATTATAGACATTGTAGATCGTTTCTCCATCCTTACGGATATAGTAGGCCTCTGCCAGCATCTTTTCGTCAATGTCCACCGTATGGGAATCTGCAACCTCCGGAGGCGTAAACCGGCTTTCCGGATATGTCACATTCGCCTGATAGCACTTCAATGCTACGGAAGGATATTTCGTCCACAAGACCGCAACTTTGGTGTCCGGCAGACCTGCGAAGCTGCTGTCGATCAGTGCGATCTGTCCTCCGACTTTTGTAAAATACTGTGCGTGAGTCTCCCCATCCTGTGGATATTTACAATGAAATGTACAGTTTAAGAATACCGCTCCCGTACCGGAAGCCTGATAGATCGGCATTCCGCTGTAAAAATCAAACTCACAGTCCAGGTACACTGCATTTCCATTCAGAGCATCGTCCGTCTGTTCAAAATGACAATGTTCATACAGGCTTCTGCCCGCGCCACATACGGGATACAGGTTCAGACGACTGACAAACCGGCAATTCTTCGCATGGAACTTATCGGCATTCGTATCCGCCAGCTGTGCCTGCGTAATGGCTTCTGTCCTCTTTTTCACAGACTGCGCAGGATCCAATGCATAATCCAGATCCACACAGCAATAATTCCCCAGAGTCAGGTTTTCCATCTCCAATTGTTCCCCGGAAAAATGGAACAGAGTATAATTCCCCTTCGCTCCATGGTCGTTCCCCCGATTGGCGGCAATCACCACATCCTCCGGGTTCTCCGACAGCCCCACCAATTTCAGATTTGCGCAGTTTACCTTGCATCCGTAAGGGTAAAGATCCTTCGGATCCTCCCTTACGATCACCGCCTCCGACTGCGGATCCTCCAGCCAATAGATGCCGGGAGCAATGTAGACCGTCACCGGGTGTTCCACAGTTGCTGCGTTTAGTGCTCCATCCGACAGGACTTCTCTGATGTTATTGTAAGTGTATGGATTTTTCTGTACTTCCTCGTTCGCAAGCCTGCTGTCCAGCAGGAGATGACAGGAATCGGGGTTAGGTTTTATCATAAATGTTTTTCCCTTCCTCAGAATAAAATAAGTGACCGATTACTTTTTACTATAGTAAACGACCACTTATTTATCAAGAGATTAAGTTATTAATATCCTACCATAGAAGTAAAAATTATGGTGGGAAGTCATGAAGAATTGTATCATGCTATGGAAAAATGACGCTGTTGATCTTGCCATCAACAACCAGAGAAGAGCTTTTTCGGATGCGTATAATAATGAAGTGCTGGCAGAAAGTAAAATTTATATTGAACTTTCCTCCAAAAATCCACTCAGTAAATTAAGTTCCCTGGAAACCGAAGATTTAAAAAATACCCCCTGCATTCTTGTCATCAACCAGACCGGACAGCAGGCTACCGCTTGCCTTTTTCACACTTCTAATAAACCACTGCTGCCAGAATGATATATACCAGAATCGACACCATACAGTACATAGAATTGGTTGTTGATACATAGGCACTGCCCTCTTCCTTTTTCAGAAAAGTCTGCATGCTGAAAGTGGCCGGCGCCGACATATAGGAAATGATGGCAAGATTCAACAGCATGTTATCTCCTATCCACAAATGCACTGCCCACAGCACTCCAATTGCCATAAGTGTCTGTAGCAGAACTCTCATCAGGATTGTCTTCAGGCATGGCCGGATCAGTTCCTTTGTCAGTTCCATGCTATATCCCACAACGATCAGAATGATTGCTGTCACGGATGTGGTAAGGATCCCTTCCACCGCCAGATATGCACCGCCGAAGGGACTGTCGATCAGGCAAATCACCACCTTGGACAGTCCTGCCAGGATTCCAAGCACACTTGCAATAAATGCCGGTGTGTGGAATGCACTCATACATAGTTTCTTTGCATTGATCTTCTCTCCGTTTTCCACCTGTCCCAGCATCCCCATATAGATGCTGAATCCAAACAAAAGTCCTGCAATATCCAGTACTGCGATCTGTGAGAGATTTTCCTGCCCGCACAGGCTGGTATACAAAGGATACGCCATGAGGCCACCCTCATATACACTGACCATAAACGGCAGGTACTTGCGGTATTCTCCGTTCATAAGCGGCTTCAACAGAAATCCTACTCCGAAAGATACCACCAGCATAACGAACATAATCCCCACCAGTTTCCAGGTCTCCACACTGTAATCCGCTGTGGCCAGTGCATGAAAGATTGCCACCGGAAGCATGATATTGGTTACCAGCAGTTTCATATTATCTATTCCGCTTTTGGTAAGTAACTTTAATTTTCTGCATGCCATACCGAGAACCAGCATGATAAGTACCGGCAATATAATTTCTAATATTCTCATTTGTTATCCCTTTCCGAGGTATCCTATACTTTTTTATTTATTATACTTCGATTTTCCTATCCTGTATATTATGTATCCCGGAAGTTTTGTAGAAATGTTTTTGAATTGATGCAGAAATGTTAATGCCAGAATTCGGTCTGCATTTCAGATATGCAAAAAGGCACTGTATCTCAATTTTTTTTGAAATTCAATGCCTTTTTTACGACACAATCTTACCCAAAGAAATTATACTTGTTAGCCTCAAAAGCTTCCATATAGGTTGCCCCATTGGAACCATACCGGTTGGATGCGCTGACCACATTTTCGGAAGCATTCTTATGGATGTGCTCACCGAGAAATCCTATTTTGGGGGCGATGCCATTCTCTCCTCCCAGTACCTTCTGTAAGGTATCCGCATCCGCATTCCGGAATACTTTCTCGTCCACGATCAGGCTTCCGTCCTTTGCCTGACTGATTCCTATACTTTCCAGTGATTCTTTACTGCCCGCTGGAATGTTTTTTAACTGTTGCTGGTAAAATTCATTCATGATTCCGCCGGTGGTCTTAAGCTGCTTCATGGTAGCATTGTACGCTTCCACCATTTTGTTCACATCACTCAGGATGTCCGTGGTGTCTCCGCTCTCTTTTGCCTTGTCGTAGATGGAATCCTTATCGCTGCCTGCAAGCTTTGACGCAGATTGGCTCAACTTCTCCGACAGATCCTCCAGCTTTGCATAATTATTTTTCCTCAGAATGTCCGTGGCACCGGTACTTGTGGTGTTCATGCTCTTCCCGATGGTTCCCAGCAGGTTCTGGGATGACTTGTTATTGATAATGTTCAAGAGCGACGTTCTCTGAATGGGAATCCCGCTTTTTGCTGCGGAATTTGCCAACATTTGGGTTGTGATCCTCATTTTGCGACCTCCTTTGATCTGCAATTTTTTCTCTCTGTCTTCTATATCGCCGCTTTTCTTTCACCCTTAATATGTCTTGTAACGAACCGATCTTTTCATGTAACGAAACATCAAAAAATCAGCAGGCCCATCACCCGCTGTTCAATAGTCATCCGAGATTCCCGTTTTGTAAACGAGTTTCACATTTTGAAAG
>ENA-UADS01000364-UADS01000364.1-human-gut-metagenome-genome-assembly--contig:-NODE-364-length-10550-cov-9.024583_pt1 | contig 10550 bp, 9 predicted proteins | sample MGYA00244265_ERZ654261 | MGnify/ENA primary metagenome ERZ654261 (study PRJEB26926, sample SAMN06165265) | human gut metagenome | biome: ENVO:00009003; feature: ENVO:2100002; material: ENVO:00002003... | reverse complement strand
GAACAGCGGCTCTTGCTTCCACATCATCGGAAGGGCACATTACTACCATGCCGGGGATGGTGCGCATCAGGGCGATATCCTCGTTACACTGATGGGTAGCGCCATCCTCACCTACTGTGATACCTGCATGAGTTGCACCGATCTTCACATTCAGATGCGGGTAACCGATAGAGTTACGTACCTGCTCGAATGCACGTCCTGCTGCAAACATTGCAAATGAGCTTACGAAAGGAATCTTACCTACCAGGGAAAGTCCTGCTGCCACACCCATCATGTTTTCCTCTGCGATACCACAATCGATATGACGGTCGGGATATGCCTTACGGAAGATTCCGGTCTTGGTAGCTGCTGCCAGGTCGGCATCCAATACTACCAGATTGGGGAATTCTTCTGCCAGCTCCTTCAGGGAGTTGCCGTAACTTTCTCTGGTTGCGATCTTTTTCACGGTATTTTCTGCCATTACTGCTCACCTGCTTTCTCTAATTCTTTTTCAATCTTATCAAGGTCTGCCATTGCAATCGCATACTCCTCATCATTAGGCGCCTTACCATGCCAGTCTACGCTGTTTTCCATGAAGGAGACTCCCTTGCCCTTGATGCTGTGGAATACGATACAGGTGGGCATGCCCTTGGTCTCTCTTGCTTCCTTAAATGCTGCACGGATCGCATCAAAATCATGTGCATCTACATTGATCACATGGAAATTGAATGCCTCGAACTTTTTATCAATAGGATAAGGAGAACATACCTGATCGATGGGTCCGTCGATCTGCAGGTTGTTGTTATCTACCATAACGCAGAGGTTGTCCAGCTTACGGAAGCCCGCGAACATAGCAGCCTCCCATACCTGTCCTTCCTCGATCTCACCGTCACCCAGCAGTGTGTATACACGGAAATCACGTTTGTCCATCTTAGCACCCAGTGCCATGCCGACTGCTGCGGAAATACCCTGTCCCAAGGATCCGGAGGACATATCCACGCCGGGGATATGGATGCAGGGATGGCCCTGCAGGTAGGAACCTAAGTGACGCAGGGTAGGCAGATCCTCTACCGGGAAATATCCTCTGTAAGCCAGTGCGGAATAGAGACCGGGAGCTGTATGACCCTTGGACAGAACGAATCTGTCGCGTTCCTCCATATCGGGGTTCTTCGGATCAATGTTCATCTCCTCAAAATATAAAAATGTAAAAATATCTGCGGCTGACAAGGATCCGCCGGGATGTCCTGCTTTCGCACTATGAACTGCGGTCACAATGCCCTTGCGGACATCATTGGCACGCTTTTGCAGTTCTAAATTCTTCATTGTTTCCTCCATTCCGCCATATTGGCTTATCTGTTGCAATTTACGTTGTTATACTAGCATACTTCCCGATGCTAGTCTAGTAAAAGAATTGCTCTTCTACCGTAAAATATTGCGGTCTCGTCCTAACAACTTTGCCCTGCCATTCATAAATTTTCTCACTTCGTTCGAAAATTCATTTCATGGAGGGGCGCTTCGCTAATAGAATTTGTCATATAGTGCTTAGTACGCAAGCGTCCACGCACTATAAGTCAAATTCTATTTCAAAGTTGTTTGGCCATAGTACGCTCCGGCACCATGTTTGCGGTTATAGTGCTTATCCTGCAGTTCCTGGGGTGCCGGCTGGATCCTGGGGTTGATCGTCTCTGCGCGATAAGCCATTTTTGCCACCTCTTCCAGTACTACCGCATTATGGACAGCCTCCTTGGCATCCTTGCCCCAGGCAAAAGGTCCATGGTTCTTGCACAGAACGACAGGCACTGCTTTCGGGTCCTTACCCAGACGTTTGAACTCGTTAACGATCAGGTGTCCGGTATTTTCCTCGTAAGCGTCCTCGATTTCTTCCTTTGTCAGGCAGCGCACGCAGGGAACCGGACCGTAGATATAGTCTGCATGGGTGGTTCCGTAGCAGGGGATGTCTCTTCCCGCCTGCGCCCAGCTGGTGGCATAGGAAGAATGGGTATGTACGATACCGCCGATCTCCGGGAATGCCTTGTACAACTCCAGATGGGTCGCGGTGTCGGAAGAGGGATTTAAATTCCCCTCTACCTTATTGCCGTTCAGATCCATGACTACCATCATCTCCGGTGTCAGTTTGTCGTAATCCACGCCGCTGGGTTTGATGACGAACAATCCGCTCTCTCTGTCAATGGCGCTGACATTTCCCCAGGTAAAAGTCACCAGACCGTACCGGGGCAGATCCATATTTGCTTCATATACTTTCTGTTTTAATTCTTCTAACATATCCTAAACCTCATTTCTTTCTACATCCTACAAGCTTTCCGATAAATGAGTGTCGTGCAGGTATAATTTTACGACCGAAAAATTATTTTGCGGCAACGGCTGCCTTCTCCGCAGGAAGCAGTCTCTTGTACTCTTCCAGGAAAGCCTCAAATCCTTTCACATCCTCAGGCTCCGGTTGCAATGTGGTTCCGGTCTGTCCAGCGAAGATCTTGTCATTTAAATAGGAAGAAAGGGTCTCGCCGGTTTCTTTCTCCTTCATGAAAGCTGCCAGGATCGCCATGCCCCAGGCGCCGCCTTCGCTTGCCGTATCCATAACAGTGATCGGTGCGTTCATGCCTGCTGCCATGACACGCTGTCCCACCACGGGAGTCTTGAAGAAGCCGCCGTGTCCCATCAGGGAATCTACAGCCACATGCTCCTCCTTTAACAGAATATCCATACCAATCTTCAGTGTGGCAACTGCGCTGTACAGATGGGAGCGCATGAAGTTTGCCAGTGTAAAATCTGCATCTGGTGTCCGCACCACCATAGGACGGCCGGCATCCAGACCAGTGATCGGTTCTCCGGAAAAATAGTTATATGCCGTTACGCCGCCGCAATCCGCAGCACCTTCCAGCGCCTTGCGATACAACACGCCGTACAGTTCGTTCTTGTCTACTTTCACACCAAAGCTCTCTGTACACTCGCCGAAGAGGTTCACCCAGGCATTCAGATCGGAGGTGCAGTTGTTGCAATGTACCATGGCCACGGGCATACCGTTGGGTGTTGTGACCATATCGATCTCTTCGTGTACTTTTTGCATAGCCTTTTCCAGGACTACCATTGCGAAAATAGAGGTTCCGGCGGAGACATTACCGGTGCGGACAGCCACACTGTTGGTAGCTACCATTCCGGTTCCCGCATCACCCTCGGGAGGACACATAGGAACACCGGGCTGCAAAGTTCCGGTAGGATCCAATAATTTTGCCCCTTCTGCGGTCAGGACACCGGCGGATTCTCCTGCCACCAATACCTTAGGCAGGATGTCGCGGAGCTTCCAGTCAAAATGGTGTAAATCATCGAACTGATCTAACATTTTCTGATCGAAATCCATGATCGTGGAATCTATAGGGAACATACCTGCTGCCTCACCAATACCCAGAACCTTTTCTCCGGACAGCTTCCAGTGAATATAACCTGCCAGAGTGGTAAAAAATGCGATATCCTTTACATGCTCTTCTCCGCTTAAGATTGCCTGATACAGATGGGCGATGCTCCATCTCTGGGGGATATTGAAGTTAAATACCGGAATCAGCTTCTTGCAGGCTTCTTCCGTCATCGTATTTCTCCAGGTACGGAAAGGTACCAAAAGTTCACCTTCTGCATTAAAAGGCATATAGCCGTGCATCATGCCACTGAATCCCAGTGCTCCCAAAGTAGTCAGCTTTTCACCGTATTTTGCTTCCACATCGTCTGCCAGGCTCTTGTAACACCCCTGCAATCCTTTCCGGATGTCTTCCAGGCTATAGGTCCAAATATTGTTCTCCAGACGGTTCTCCCAGTCGTAAGTTCCCATGGCAATGGGGGTGTGGCTTCCATCTACCAATACCGCTTTGATTCTGGTAGAACCGAATTCAATACCCAGAACCGCCTTTCCCGCTTTGATCGCTTCTTTTGCTGTTTCGTTCATTGCATTCTCTCCTTTTGCTTTTATATCGTTTCTGCTTTATTTACTTTCATAACGTTTTGTGTTCTGCTACAGACTCCCGTTCTACCACCCGGGTATCAAATTCATACGTCAGATCCTTTTTCTTCCCCGCTATCATCTGTAAAAGTGTCTCTGCTGCCTTTTTCCCCAGATTTTCCTTCGGATGAGGAAGTGAAGTAATGGGAACCTCACTGTGTCGCGCCAGATCCGAATCGTCGATACTGATCACCGACACATCCTCCGGCACCCGGATATTGCGCTCTTCCAGCATCCGGATCAGCTGGAATGCGATCTGGTCATTGTACGCCAGGAGAGCAGTGCATTCCTCCACCCGGTTGAGAAGCCGGTCCCGGCAATACGCCAGTTGCTTCGATTCGTCCGTGTCGATCCACACCAGTCGGGAATCCGTCACCGTAAGCCCTGCTTCCTCCATGGCACGCAGATATCCCAAATAACGCTGTCTGCCCTGTCCGTCGTCCAGTTTCAGGACTGCCCCTATCTTCTGATGTCCCTTCTCAATCAGATATCTCACAGCCTTATACGCTGTGTCCGCATCATTCAATGATACATGTGGTACCTCCAGCTCCGGATAATAGGTGTTGAAAAATAAAAGCGGTATCTTTCTCATCATCAGATGCCTGTACAGCTCCAGATTCGGATTCGGCAATCCACTTTTTGTTCCCTCCACGATCATTCCTGCTACATCATCCCGTTTGAGCAGATCTTTCAGAATGCCTTTCTCCCGATCCAGCGTGTTATTCGTAATATAAATCTGTACGGAAAAGCCACTTTCATATAATGTATTCTGCATGCCCTGCAGGATCCTCGGGAAAATATAGCTGTCCACATAAGTAGTTACTACCGCAATACTGTTCCGCTTCTCGAGATTTTTCCTGCGGTCAAAGCTAACATAAGTGCCGCTGCCACGGATCCTCTGTACCAGTCCTTCCTCCTCCAGCGTTCCGATCGCCTTCCTCACTGTCTGTCTGCTGATGTGGAATCGCTCCGCAAGCTGATTCTCCGAAGGGACCTTCTCTCCGGGACCCAGTTGTCCGTCTGTAATCTGCTCCTGTATGTAATTAATTAGGTTTTGATATTTTGTCTCCATGATTATTATAAGTATAATAAGGCTACTGTTCAAAGTCAATACATCTTTTGACTATTTTAGATACATTTATATATAGTTGTATGATGTACAACCATGCTTGTATTTCGATTTACTCCACATATGAAGTCAGAGACCGTGACTGTGACTCTGAGGTAAGTCGCTTTAAGTCTATCCCCGGTGCTGTTCACATATACTTTTACCAACACTCTCTGTCATCAGGTAACTATCGTGCGAAAACGTCCTTCCCTTTCCTTCCACCAACTGCTTCTGTGTATCTGCCTCCTCTGCACTCTCACCGGCGCCATGGCTCTTTTGTCCCATTGTACTTCCGCAGACAGGCGCTTTGAACAATTCACCTCCCGGGTTTTCCGGGAGGAAATGACTGCCAGTACTCTGAACATGCACTACACCATTGCGGATCCTGCCGCCTTTGGGATTACGGATTACGAGCCTGTCCTTCCCCTCTATACCTCCGGGCAGTCGGACGCGAGTGGGGAACGTTGTTCTGCGCTCCTTAGGCAACTAAGTTGTATTGCTTACGATAAGCTCTCACCGGAGAATGCTTTCACCCATACACTCCTACAGCGGTCTCTGGAAAATGACCTGGCATTGGCGCAGTTCCCCTATTACAACGAACCACTGTCCCCATCTTCGGGAATGCAGTCACAGCTCCCCATCCTGCTGGCAGAATACACCTTCCGTTCCAGGCGGGATGTGACAGACTACCTGGCACTCTTAGACCAGGTGGACGATTATTTTGCCTCCTTGCTCCTCTATGAGCAGGAAAAAGCTGCCGCAGGCTTCCTCATGCCGGATGTTTCCCTGGAAAAAGTCCAAAAGCAATGTGACACCATCGTCACTATACAAGAACTAGCGCAGGGGACCCACTTTTTGCAGACCACCTTTGAAGACCGGCTGGTGGAATTGCAGGCACAGGGCATATTATCTGCCGAAGTTGTCTCTTCCTTTCTTAAGGAAAATGACCGGCTGCTCACCACGGTAGTACAGCCTGCCTACGCCACACTATCCGAAGGACTGTACTCTCTGGAGACTTCCGGCTCTGCCGGTCAGACATCTTCTATCTCTCAGGCGTCTCCCGGCGGGATCATAGATACATCCGGCGCCCTGCCGAAAGGTCTCGCCCTGTTGCCGGATGGGAAGACTTACTATCACCACCTGCTTTTCGCCGAGACCGGTTCCTCCCGTTCGGAGAAAGAACTGGTGCAAATGCTTCTGGCGCAATTTCAGGAGGAACAGGCGGCCATCCGCAGCCTGACACAACAGTCCCCTTCTCTGCTTTCCATGCTTTCCGAAGGGATCACGGAAGATTTTCCCATCCCGGAACCGGAAGAAATGCTTTCCGATCTACAATCACGCATGATAAATGACTTTCCTGTCAGTAATCCCACTCCCTCCTTTACTGTCAAGGATGTCGTTCCCAGTCTGGAACCTTACAGTGCACCGGCTTTTTACCTGACGACTCCCTTGGACGATTCTGACAATAATGTCATCTATATAAACCGCCGCAATTCTCCCATGGGACTGGAGCTCTATACGACCCTGGCACACGAAGGTTTTCCCGGGCATCTCTATCAGACCGTGTACAGCAACCGTGCCTTTTTAGATAAAAACTCTGATCCTGCCAGAAAGCTTGTCTGGTACGGCGGATATCTGGAGGGCTGGGCGTTGTATGTGGAATTTATTTCCTATGATTATGCGGCTGATCTGCTCGAACAGTGCGGACAGTCGGATGCCGCACAGGCCGCTCTCCTGGAAAAACATACCCGGAGCCTTCAGCTGTGCATGTATACTCTGTTGGACCTTCTGATCCATGGGGAAGGTGCCGGATACGATCAGACTGCCACATTCCTTGGAAAGTTTGGCATTGATTCCCCGGAAGCCTGCAAGGCGATCTATACTTATATTGCGGAGGAGCCCTGCAATTATCCGAAGTATTATGTGGGCTATCTGGAGATTTTGAAATTACGGGAAACTGCCCGGTCCCATTGGGGTGACAGGTACTCCGACCTTCGCTTTCACACATTTTATCTGGAAAATGGCTGTTGTGATTTTTCCTTGCTGGAGGAGCTACTGTAAAATAGAGCAGCCTTGCAAAACAACACAAGACCGTAGCTTGACAAAGCCTCCCTCCTTTTCTATACTTGCAAAAGGAGAGAGGCTTTTCGCTTCCTATATTCCGCTTCCGATAACAGAAAGGCATACAATTCCCATGGAACAACTATTATTCAGTTTGAATGCAACGATCCCCGTATTCCTGGTCATGGTGATCGGTTATGTTTTACAGCAGCTGCATGTTACCAACGACTCATTTGTCAAAACCCTGAATTCATTCAATTATAAGATCACTCTTCCCGTACTTTTGTTCAAGGACATGTCCACTGCAGATTTTTACAGTGTATGGGATACCGGTTACGTGCTGTTCTGCTTCTTCGTGACCCTGTTCTGCATCGTCATCACCTGGGTCGTGGCAGGCATTTTTTATAAGAACAAATCCCGCCTGGGAGAACTTGTCCAGGCAAGCTACCGAAGCAGTGCCGCTGTCCTGGGTATCGCCTTTATACAGAACATCTACGGAAACTCCGGCATGGCTCCCCTGATGATCGTGGGTACGGTTCCTCTGTACAATATCGCTGCCGTGCTGATCCTGTCCTTCACCGGACCGGATGCGAAGGGCTTCGATAAGAAATCCCTGCTGAAATCCTTAAAAGGGATCATCACGAATCCGATCATTATCAGTATCGCCCTGGGCATGCTGTCCAGCGCCTGCCGGATCCATTATCCCGTGATCATTTCCAAGACCATCAGCAATGTTGCCGTACTGGCTACCCCTCTGGCCCTGATCGGCCTCGGTGCCGGATTCGAGGGAAAAAAAGCCTTAAAGCTTTTAGCCCCCACCGGAGTAGCAACCGTATTAAAGCTGGTAGTATGGCCCGCACTGTTCCTGCCGCTTGCCATCCATCTTGGCTTTACCGGAGAAAAACTGGTGGCAATCCTCATTATGTTAGGCTCCCCCACCACCGTAAGCTGTTATATTATGGCGAAAAACATGAACCACGAAGGAACTTTGACTTCCAGCGTGGTTGTTGCCACCACGTTTTTAAGTTCCATCACTCTGACAATATTTTTGTTCATTTTGCGAAGTCTGCAATTAATTTAGTTACATGATGCCCCTGGCCTCATCACATTTTCCCCGCAAGGAAAATACTCGCTATCGTTCCCGCTAACGTTGCCAACAGTGCCCCCGGCAGCGTGTAGCGGGTTTTCGTTACCTTTGCCGCCAGAAAATACACACTCATGGTATAAAAAATCGTCTCGGTACAGCTCATAAGGATCGAAGTCAGCATCCCGGCATAAGAGTCCGGGCCGCAAGTTTTGAAAATATCCAGCACCAGCCCGGTAGCCGCGGAGGAAGAGAACATTTTTACAATAAGTAACGGGATCAGCTGCGTCGGAAGTCCCACTGCCTGCGTCGCCGGTCCGATCAGCTTCCCTAACAATTCAAAAAATCCGGAAGTCCGAAGGATTCCCACTGCCATCATCAGTCCTACCAGTGTCGGAAGGATCTCCACCACAATGCGCAGCCCCTCTTTTGCCCCCTTCAAAAAAATCTCGTATACTTTCACCCCTGACACCATTCCGTAACCCACGATCCAGAAGATCACCATGGGGATCATAATATCTGACATATGTGTCAATACGTTCATCATGGTCCTTACCTATCCTTCCATTTACAATAAATCACGGAAATGATAGTGCTGAAAAGTGTAGCCACCAGTGCCGGAGCAATGATCACCGCGGGGTTGGCACTGCCGTACCTGCTGCGGTAGGCGATCATGTTGACCGGGATCAGCTGTAAGGACGAAATATTCAGGATCAAAAAGGTACACATTTCGTTGCTGGCAACTGACACATTCGTTCCGCGCCGTCCGCCCTCCAGTTCCGCCAGCTGCTCCATGGCTTTCAGTCCCGCCGGTGTACACGCCCATCCCAACCCCAGCACATTGGCGATCAGATTCGTAGCTATGTATTCCCCCGCCGGATGATCTTCCGGAAGTCTTGGAAACATAAATTTCAGAAAAGGCCGGATCCCTTTTGTCATCTTCGTGATCATGCCGGATTCCTGTGCGATCTCCATCAGTCCCATCCACAGTGCCATGACCCCTGCCATGGTGATGCAGAGGCTCACCGCCTCTCCGGCACTGTCAAGCGCCCCTTCTGTCAATGCACTCATCTGTCCGGTACAGACTCCGTAGATCACACCTAACAGGATCATTCCTGCCCAGATATAATTAAGCATCTTCTCCAAACCGCCTGCTGTTCCTTCGTTTCACTATATGCGGATGCCTGGATGTCCTATGAAAATACAAATCGTGCCTTCGGTCATGTCCTACCAGACCTGCATTTCCATCCGGAATTTCTTCCCGGCATACAAATATAAGCCTTCCGGTAATATATTTTCCGAAAGGCTTATCTGGTTCATTCTCTCAAATTCTTTTACAGAGTTCCCTGTGTGAACAGGCTTCTCACATGTGCCACTTCTTCCGCAGTGGCTTTCTCTGCCGGCACATAATAAGATTTCTCTCTGGCGATCTGATACAGCTCCTCCTGGGACTGCTCACAGGCGGTACGGAACTGCTTCAGTGTCTGTTTTAATTCCTTGTTTTCTGACTGAGCGATCATTCCCGCATAGCGGGTCAGTTCTCCGTTGATCCCGGCCAAAGTATCTGCTACCATTGTCTTTTCCTGCATTCTGCTGCCTCCTTACTGCAAAAACTTCATAAGCTGTTGTTTGTTCTCCATAGCGCTGCGGGCACCCTTTTCAAAAAACTGTTTTACCTTCGGGTCCTCCGCTTCCTTGGCGTACTCCTGCATTTTGCAGCGGGTCGTGTCAAAGCCGCCGATCAGATGGCGCAGATTCTGCAGATCTAATTCTGAAATATCACTCATGCTGTTAACCTCCTTTTGATTCCTTCTGTTCTATGCGAGGTTAGTATGCGCAGGATATTTTTTTCTATACTAAATAAAATTAGCAAATATGGATACGGAAATCACCGTCAGAATACCACAGACCACGATGGACAGGCTGCTCATGGCGCCTTCGATCTCGCCCAGTTCCATGGCTTTCGCGGTTCCCAACGCATGGGCACTGGTGCCAATGGCAAGACCTTTGGCAATGGGATCCTCGATCTTGCACAGGCGGCAGATCGTCTCTGCCAGAATGTTGCCAAGGATACCTGTGACAATGATCACGACTACCGTAATGGTCACAATACCGCCCATTTTTTCAGAAATCCCCATACCGATAGCCGTGGTAATGGACTTCGGCAGAAGCGTTACATACTGCTCATGGTTCAGACCGAACATCAGGCTTAAAGCGAAAACGCTCACCATGGCAGTCAGCACGCCGGCAATGATTCCGCCGAAAATAGCCTTTGGATAAGTCTTTAACAGCTCCAGCTGACGATACAGAGG
>ENA-UADS01000348-UADS01000348.1-human-gut-metagenome-genome-assembly--contig:-NODE-348-length-10804-cov-5.930319_pt1 | contig 10804 bp, 9 predicted proteins | sample MGYA00244265_ERZ654261 | MGnify/ENA primary metagenome ERZ654261 (study PRJEB26926, sample SAMN06165265) | human gut metagenome | biome: ENVO:00009003; feature: ENVO:2100002; material: ENVO:00002003... | reverse complement strand
GCCTGTCTCGTGGGCTCGGAGATGTGTATAAGAGACAGCATGTACGCAAAGCTCAAGTCCGGCGCAGCCAACTACGATGTGGTCATTCCGTCGGATTACATGGTGGCAAAAATGATCGCCGAGGGGATGCTCAAGCCTCTGAACTACGACAATATCCCGAACTTCAAAAAGATCGATCAGGAATACGTGGATCCGGATTACGATCCGCAGAATGCCTACACCGTGCCCTATATGCTCTGCACCACCGGCATCATCTACAACACCACCATGGTGGAGAATGCCCCCACCAAATGGGCTGACCTGTGGGACGAGCAGTACGCGGGCAACATCCTGATGTTCAACAACAGCCGTGATGCCTACGCCATTGCGGCGTTCAAGAACGGCACCAGCATCAACCCCGAGACCCCGGAAGAGGTGGACGAGGTGGTGGAGACCCTGAAAGCGCAAAAACCGCTGGTGCAGGCCTACGTTATGGATGAGATCTTTGATAAGATGATCGGCGGCGAGGCGGCCATCGGCGTGTACTACTCCGGCGATGCCATTACCATGATCGATGATAACCCGGATCTGGCTTGGGTGTTCCCGGAGGAGGGCAGTGTGCTTTCGGTGGACTGCATGGCTGTGCCCGCCGCCAGCGAGCACAAAGAGGCCGCCGAGATGTTCATCAACTTCATGTGCGAGACCGACATCGGTAAGGCTAACAGCGAGTATATCGGCTACACCACCCCCATGCACGATGTTTGGGAGGTGCTGGACGAGGATCTGAAGACCAGCGAGATCGCCTATCCGTCTGAGGAGGACGCCGCCCGCGAGAAGGTGTTCACCGCCCTGAGCGATGAGGTAAACAGTGAGCTGGATCTGAAGTGGAGCGAGATGAAGAGTTACGACGAGGGCAGCGGCAGCTACCTGTTTTTGCTGTTGCTGCTGGCCATGCTGGCGCTGGCCTGCTTCAATATCTGGCGCAAAGTGCGCAGAAAGACCCGCAATCAGTATTGATCGTTTCAACCAAGGCTGCCGTCCCGGACGTGGTGCGGCGGCCTTTTTCCGATAGGAGGGAAAGACTATGGAACAATTTTATTATCAAGGTACTGCCGTGGTAGAAAATGCCGACGCAGACTGCCACAGCCTGCTCAAGGCCAGCGCTCTGCTGCGCTATGTGGAGCAGATTTCTTCCATGCACGCCCGGAAGTTTGGCATGGACGATAAGTTTTTTGAGGATCACGGCGTAGCGTTTCTGGTGGGCAAGCAGGCGCTGCGGTTTAACCGTGTGCCTCGCCGTGGCGAGACCCTGACCCTTTGCTCCCGCTCAGAAAAGGCTCTCCGCGGCTCTATCAAGCGCGTCACCACCCTTACGGACGAAGCCGGGCAGGAAGTAGCCATGGTGGACAGCCGCTGGATCATGTCCAGCCTTGAGAATGGACATATCCTGCGCCAGCCGGGCTGGACGGTAGAGGGATACTGGAACGAGACGGTGGAAGAGGAACTGCCCCTTTTGCTGCATAAGCGCCGGGACAGCCTGACCAGCGCCGGTCTGGTTACGGCGCGCTACTCCCAGTGCGACCTGCACTACCACATCAACAACGCCTTTTATCTGGACATCGTCTGCGATGCACTGCCGCAGGAGATCATGCGCGATCATGTTGTGAAGTTCGCTTCCATCAACTATCACCGCGAAGTCCCCATGGGGCAGCAGGTGGAGGTGTTCTACACGCCTTCGGATGATGGCTGGTACTTTATTGCCAAGCACGCAGACAAAACGGCTTTCGAGTGCTATCTGGAGCTGGAGCCAGTCAAACAGTAAAAACATGGAGGGATGCCTATGTCTAAAACCGGAGAATTGTTCGGCACCTTTTTTAAGATCGGTGCCTTTACCTTTGGCGGCGGCTACGCTATGGTGGCGCTGCTGGAGCACGAATTTGTAGAAAAAAAGCGCTGGCTCACCCGGGAAGAGTTTCTGGATATGGTCGCCATTGCCGAGTCCACTCCCGGCCCTGTGGCGGTGAACAGCGCCACCTACATCGGCTATAAGCTGGCCGGTGTTGCCGGTGCGGCGGCCTCTACCTTGGCGGTGTGCCTGCCGTCCTTTGCAGTCATCTACCTTATTTCGCTCTTCTTCGACCGCTTTTTGCAGCTGACGGTGGTGGCCAATGCCTTCAAGGGCATTCAGGCCTGTGTCATCTACCTGATCTTATCCGCAGGGGTCAAGATGCTCAAAAACTTGCAGCGCACCCCCTTCAACACGGCAGTGGTGGCGGTGGTGTTGGCGGCTATGGTGGGCTGCTCAGTGTTGGCGGTAAAGTTTTCCTCCATCTGCTGCATTTTGCTTTGCGGCGCAGCCGGGGTGCTGGCCTACGCGATAGGGCAGGGGAAGAAAGGCGGCACAAAATGATCTTGTTGCAATTATTCTGGAACTTTCTGGTCATCGGTGCGGTGTCCTTTGGCGGCGGCTACGGCATGATCTCGCTGGTGCGGGAAACAGTGCTGGGGCACGGCTGGCTGACCGAGAGCGAATTTCTCAGCTTTATCGCAGTGTCAGAGTCTACGCCCGGCCCGCTGGCGGTGAACATGGCCACCTTTATCGGCGCTTCGCAGGCGGGGCTGGCAGGCTCCTTTGTGGCAACGGTGGGGGTGGTGTTGCCCTCTTTTGTCATCATTCTGCTCATTGCAGCGGCGCTGCACAGCCTGATGAAGTACGCCAGGGTCAACGCCTTTTTGGCTGGGGTACGTCCCTGCGTGGTGGCTATGATCCTGGCCACCGCCTGCACCATGGGGCTTTCCACGCTGGGCGGCTTTACCACCCTTGTCGGCGGCTTTGCTCCGGATATGCGTGCACTGGCGGTGTTTGCCCTGCTGGGCATTCTGCATTTTGCCTATAAAAAGAAAACGCAGAAAGCGCCGTCCCCCATCGGGATGATCTTACTTTCTGCGGTGCTGGGCGCGGTGCTGTGGAGCATCTGACCCGGAAGGAGAGGTTGACAAAATGAACATTACCGTGTATCTGGGGGCAAACCTTGGCACCGACCCTGCACTGCCGCAGGCCGTGCAGCAGCTGGGGCGCTGGATCGGCGAAAGCGGCAACGCGCTGGTGTACGGCGGCAGCAAAAGCGGCCTGATGGGGCTTTTGGCCGACAGTGTGCTGGCCGCAGGCGGCAGGGTGACCGGCGTAGAACCCAAGTGCTTTCTGGACGCAGAGCTGCAGCACGAGGGACTGACCGAGTTGATCGTCACCGAGGATATCTCCGCCCGCAAGACCAAAATGATCGAGCTGGGGGATGCTTTTATCGCGTTTCCCGGCGGCACCGGCACGCTGGAGGAGATCACCGAGGTCATCAGCAAGCTGTCTCTGGGACAGCTGAACGCGCCCTGCATCCTCTACGACCTGAACGGCTACTACCAGCCTCTGCACCAGCTTTTGCAGCAGATGATCACCATGGGGCTTTCCACTCCGGCGCGGCAGCGGAATATCGCCTTTGCCGCCGACCTTGCTCAGATTCGCGCAATCCTTGAAAAATGATATTGGGAAGCTTACTTCTCAAACGCGAGGGACTGCTGTACATGGCTTTGTGCGGCGGTCTTTTTTCATAAAAATGGGATACCGGGGCGTTCGCAGATGACCCGGTATCCCGAAAAAAATCATTCCGCTGGTTATGCCCATAGCACACGCGGAGGGCATTTAAATCTTTCTGCGCAATCAAAAAGGCCGCTGCACAAAATAATGTGCAACGGCCTTTTGCTATCCTGTTATGTACGCTGTGCGCGTTAAACTTAGGCGGCAGTGGTGGAAGCAACCTCAGAAGAAGCAGCCTCAGAGGAAGCAGCCTCGGAAGATGCAGCCTCAGAGGAAGCAGCCTCAGAAGAAGCAGCCTCAGAGGAAGCAGCCTCAGAAGAAGCAGCCTCGGAAACAGCGGTGGTGCTTGCGGAAGCAGCCTCAGAGGTGGAGGAAGCAGAAGCGGCAGAAGTACCACCGCAGGCGGTCATGCCAGCAGCCAGAGCCAGAGCAACAACAGCGATGCAAATATTCTTGAGTTTCATATCAATGATCTCCTTAGTCTTCTTGTAAATGTTTAGCAGCGGGCTTTCGGTAGCACCTCACTGCGATGCTATATTCTAATCCGTTTTTGAAAAAAATCAAGAGGATTTTGGTCGAAAGTTATAATCCATGTAAAGAATCTACATAGTTGTCATAAAGTTTCGCCAAAAGTCAAAGACTTTTTGGTAAAAATAAAGCGCGGGATAGAGCCTGTACCGCCGGGCGGGAAGTACAAAAACAGAAAAATTTGAAAAATACTCATAAAATCCTTTTTATTGTACTGTAAATGTGGATAATAGAGACACAACGAGGGACGGACATCCCCCGGAGGGCTGAACGACAAGAACATTTATGGAGGGTACTACAATGAAAGACTTTGATTTTGGCTACTTTGGCACCGGCGACGAGGGCTATGCCCAGTACATGACCGCATTCGAGCGCAATTTCAGCACGGACAGCACCGATAGCTTTGCATCCGATGACGCAGACTGCGATGCAGACAGCTGCGACAGCACTGAGGACGATTTCTGAGCCTGCACTCTTTTGCCCGTTTGTGCATACAAAGGGCAAAGGGGGAATGCGGCTTGAACCGGATCGTTTTCACACTTTGTGTCTGGCTGTTCCCGGCGGCGTGTACCGCGCTGGGAGCAGCAGGGGTGTTTTTGCTGCGCAGGCAGACAAGGCCGGCAACCCGGCGCATTTTGTGCGGAATGGCGGCGGGTATCATGCTGGCGGCCAGCGTGTGGAGCCTGCTGCTGCCGGCCATTGCCCGGTCGGAGGGCAGGGCGGCATGGGTGCCCCCGGCGCTGGGGCTCATTTTAGGCGCTGTGGGGCTTTTACGGCTGGAGGATGCCGCCGGGCAGCTGCTGGCGGGCGGCCCCGGGCATTGCGGGCGTATGGTGCTGGCGGTCACCCTGCATAACCTGCCGGAAGGCATGGTGGTGGGGCTGGCTGCGGCGCTGGCGCTGCACGGGGACGCAGATGCCGTAAGCGGCGCGCTGGCACTGAGCCTGGGCATCGGCTTGCAAAATATCCCGGAGGGGGCGGCGGTCAGTCTGCCGCTGACCCAGAGCGGGCGCACCCGGGGGCAGTCCTTTGCCGCCGGGGCGGCCTCCGGACTGGTGGAGCCCTTGGGCGCGGTGCTGGCCTTTGTGCTGGCCGAGTGGGTAGGCGCAGCGCTGCCGTGGCTCATGAGCGCGGCGGCGGGCTGTATGGTGTGTGTGACCGCACAGGAGATGATCCCTGAGGCGGTGGAACCGGATGAAGTGGCCGGTGTCATCAGCATCGTGCTGGGTTTTGCGCTGATGATGGCACTGGATGTGGCCCTGTGATATAGTAAAAGCAGCGCCGGACAGACTTTTTTGGTCTGCCCGGCGCTGCTTTTATGTAAAAAGAATTTATACCGTCTGCTGCTGCTTCTGGCGCAGATGCCGCCGCACCACAAGCAGGCAGGCCAGATGCACCAGTGCGGTCAGTGCCCAGCTGATGGGGTAGCTGATGTACAGCATAAAAGGGGTGCGGTTCAGCTGGAAAATAGTGGCGATCCACACCAGCCGCAGCACGCACACACCCACAAGGCTTACCACCATGGGCAATACGCTGTAGCCCAGCCCGCGCAGGCTGCTAGCCAGCACGTCCATGATGCCGCACAGCAGGTAAAAGCCACAGATCAGGCGCAGCCGCTCGGCACCGGTGGCGATGACCGCAGTGTCCGAGGAGTAGAAGCGCAGCAGCTGATTTCCCGCCAGTGCTGCACCGCCACCAAGCACAAGACCGGTCACCACGACACACAGCAGACAGTTGCGGATCACCCGGTCAAGATTGTGATACTTGCGCGCGCCGATATTCTGGCTGGTAAAGGTGACAGCGGCCTGTGCAAAGGCATTCATGGCAGTGTACACAAAGCCCTCCAGATTGGAGGAAGCAGAGTTGCCCGCCACCACCATGGAGCCGAAGGAGTTGATGGAAGACTGGATGACCACATTGGAAAGGCTGAACACCGTGCTTTGCAGCCCGGCAGGCAGGCCGATGAGCAAAATCTGCTTCAGCGTCCCGGCGTGGAAGGCCAGCCGCCGCAGGTCTAGCCGCAGTGCGCCCTCCTCCCGGACGAGCATCCCAGTCACCAGCAGCGCGGACACAGTCTGGCTGATGATGGTGGCCAGTGCCACGCCCGCCACGCTCATGGAAAAGCCGATGACAAAGACCAGATTCAGCACCACGTTGATGATACCGGCAGCGGCCAGACAGTATAGCGGGCGCTTGGTGTCGCCCACAGCCCGCAGCAGCGCACTGCTGAAGTTGTACAGCATGGTCATGGGCATTCCGATAAAATAGATCTTCAGATACAGGGTGGAAAGGCTGATCACGTCCTCCGGGCAACTCATCAGCTCCAGCAGACCGCGCGCGGCGCAAAAGCCCACCACCGCCAGCAGCACGCCGCTGACTAAGCCCAGCGCTACGGCGGTGTGCACCGTATCCTGCACGCCCTTTTCGTCCCGGGCGCCAAAGCACCGGGCTGCCACCACATTGGCACCCAGCGAAAGCCCGACGAACAGGTTGACCAGCAGGTTGATCAACGCGCCGTTGGAGCCCACGGCGGCCAGCGCTGTGCTGCCCGCAAAGCGCCCCACCACCACAACATCGGCGGCGTTGAACAGCAATTGCAGAATGCTGGATGCCGCCAGCGGCACGGAAAACAAGATGATCTTTTGCAGCATGGGCCCGCTGGTCAGGTCTGCGGAACGGCTGGTCGTAGCCATGAGTTATCTACCTCCTATAATAAGCCTTGTGTGAACATAGCAATTGCTTATTATAGCGCGATATTAGGTAAAAAACAAGAGGTAAAGCGCCCTGTTCTCTCCAAAAGCGGCAAATATCACCCGCCGGGTACAGCCTGCAATTGAAAAATGCTGCCCATACTGCTATAATAAGGCGGTAGACCCGTAGAAAACGGAGGAAGTTGGATTTATGTATCGGAATCGGATCAAACGGCTGCTGGATATTTTGCTGTCGGCCTGCGGCATTCTGTGCCTTTCGTGGCTGCTGCTGCTTTTGGCTGTTGCCATCAAGCTGGACTCGCCCGGGCCGGTGTTTTTCCGGCAGAAGCGTGTGGGCATCGGCAAGCGGCATTTCCAGATCCTCAAGTTCCGCACTATGCGCATTGATACCCCGCACGATATGCCCACCCATCTGCTGCACGACCCGGAGCAGTATATCACCCGCATGGGGCACTTTCTGCGCAAGACCAGTCTGGACGAGCTGCCCCAGCTGTGGAATATCCTTGTGGGGGATATGGCGGTCATCGGCCCGCGCCCGGCGCTGTGGAACCAGTACGACCTGCTGGCCGAACGGGATAAGTACGGTGCAAACGATGTGCGCCCCGGGTTGACCGGCTGGGCGCAGATCCATGGCCGGGACGAGCTGGAAATTACCGAAAAGGCAAAGCTGGACGGCTGGTATGTGGAGCACATCAGCTTTGGGCTGGATGTGAAGTGCTTCTTTGGCACTATTACCGCCGTGCTCAAGCATGACGGCGTGGTGGAGGGCGGCACCGGCACCCTGCATGATGAAAAATGATCTATTATATGGAGACACCGGAGCCTTGGCTGACGCTCCGGTGTCTCCATTTTTACAGAAAGCACAGCACAGAACGGCTGAAATTGGCATATCTCTTGATTTATCCCCTGAAAAGCGTATAATAAAACAGTACACAAGACGTTAAAGGAGGATTCCTGTATTATGGAACGCACCTATATCAATGAGGCTCAAAAGGCCATCGGCGGCACGGTGAAGGTGCAGGGCTTTATCGAGAACCTGCGCAACAGCAAGTATATGGCATTTATCGTGCTGAAGGATATTACCGGCAAGCTGCAGATCACGGTGGAAAAGGCCGACCACCCCGAGCTGGTGGATACCATCGACCAGCTCACCCCGGACTCTGTCATCACCGTCACCGGTAAGGTGATGGAGAACGACTACGTCAAGATGGGCGGCGTGGAGATGATCCCCGAGAGCATCGAGGTGGAGAGCACCGCCAATGCACTGCCCATCGTCCGCAAGGAGATCGCAGCCACCAAGAAAAAGAAGGCTGTGGAGCGCTCCAGCATCGACCAGCGCATCGACTACCGCTGGATCGACCTGCGCACCGACGAGAACCAGCTGATGTTCAAGGCACAGAGCTGCTTCGTCAATGCTATGCGCAAGTTCCTGCTGGACCGCAACTTCATCGAGATCCACACCCCCAAGCTGATCGCTGCTGCCAGCGAGAGCGGCTCTGAGGTGTTCAAGGTGGACTACTTCGACCGCAACGCTTATCTGGCACAGAGCCCCCAGTTCTATAAGCAGATGGCCATGGCTGCCGGTTTTGAGCGTATCTTCGAGACCGGTCCCGTGTTCCGCGCCGAGAAGAGCTACACCAACAAGCACGCTACCGAGTTCTCCGGCTTCGACCTGGAGTTCAGCTACATCACCTCCTTCAAGGACGTGATGAAGATGGAAGAGGAACTGCTGACCGCCGGTCTGCAGGCTGTTAAAGATAACTACGGCGAGCAGATCAAGGAACTGTTCGGACTGGAAGTCATCGTGCCCACCACCCCGTTCCCGGTGGTCAAGCTGGCAGACCTGTATAAGGCTCTGGAAGAAGAGTTCGGCTACACCGTGGACGAGAGCGAGAAGGGCGATCTGACCACCGAGGCCGAGCGCCTGAGCTACGACTGGGTCAAGAAGCACTACGGTCACGAGTTCCTGTTCATCACCGATTACTCTGCCGAGAAGCGTGCTTTCTACCATATGCGCGATGAGAACGGCGTGCCGCAGGGCTACGACCTGATCTGGCGCGGCGTGGAGATCACCACCGGTGCCCAGCGCGAGCATCGCTACGAGGTGCTGAAGAAGCAGGCCGAGGAGAAGGGTCTGGCCGATGATGTCAAGTTCTATCTGGAGTTCTTCCAGTACGGCTGCCCGCCCCACGGCGGCTTTGGTCTGGGCATCGACCGCCTGACCATGCTGCTGTGCGGCCTGAGCATCAAGGACGCCGAGTTCCTGTTCCGCGGCCCCAACCGCCTGACCCCGTGATTTCATAAAACCTTTCTGAGAGCTGCTGTGCGTTTCGCACTGCAGCTCTTTTTTGAGTCCCGTGAAAAGGCAATTGAGGAAAATCCACAGATTTTCCTCAATTGCAATTATAAAAATATTTTCCGCTAAAGATGCCCAGAGCAAAGCGGAGGGCATTTAAGATCGTCCCGGCATAATAAGCGCTCCCTTTTCATACGATACAACGAGCACACCCACCCCTACGGGCGCGGTGCGCAGCGCAACAGGAAGGGGAGAAGGACCTTGGAGAAACAGGAACAGAACAGCATCTGTCGCGAGATCGGCGCACGCACCGGCGGGGATATCTACATCGGTGTGGTGGGGCCGGTGCGCAGCGGCAAATCCACCTTTATCAAGCGGTTCATGGAGCAGCTGGTGCTGCCCGCCATGTCCGGCTCTGCCGCTGCCCGGGAACGTGCCCGGGACGAGCTGCCGCAGTCGGCAGCGGGGCGCACCATCATGACCACCGAGCCGAAATTCATCCCGGAGACCGCCGTGCCCTTGCAGCTGGAGGGCGGCGGGGCGTGCCGGGTGCGGCTGATCGACTGTGTGGGCTACATGGTGGAGGGCGCTATGGGGCACGAGGAGGACGCAAAGCCCCGCATGGTCAAAAGCCCGTGGTTTGAGCAGGAGGTGCCCTTTGATCTTGCCGCAGAGACCGGCACCCGCAAGGTGATCTGCGAGCACTCCACCATCGGGGTGGTGGTCACTACGGACGGTTCGATCAGCGATATCCCCCGGGCGGGCTACGCAGAGGCAGAAAAGCGGGTCGTCACCGAGTTGGAAGCGCTGGGCAAGCCCTATATCATCCTGCTCAACAGCACCCACCCGGACGCGCCGGAGACCCGGCAGCTGGCCGAGGGAATGGCGCGGGACTACCACCGCACCGTGCTGCCGGTAAGCTGTGTGGACTTGGATGCCGCCATGCTGGGGGAGATTTTACGGCGGGTGCTGTATGAATTTCCGGTGCAGGAGCTGGATTTTGCCCTGCCCCGCTGGGTGACCATGCTGGAGCCCGGGCATTGGCTGCAAACGCAGGTATACGCAGCCGCCATGCAGCTGGCAGAGCGGGTGTCCCGCATGAAGGATCTGCCCGCCGGAACGGACGCCCCTGCGCTGGAATGCGATGCCGTGCAGCGCTCGGCAGTGGCGGGGGCAGACCTTGCCGCCGGCAGTGTGCGGGTGAGTGTGGAGCTGAAGCCGGAGATCTTTTATCAGGTGCTCAGCGAGCAGACCGGGCTGGACATCGGGGACGAGGCCGGGTTGATGCCCTGCATCATGGAGCTGGCCCGGGCAAAGCGCGCCTACGAGAAGGTGCGCAGCGCCTTGGAGCAGGTGGAAGCCACCGGCTACGGCATCGTGATGCCCTCCATCGATGAGCTGCATCTGGAGCCGCCGGAGATCGTGCATCAGGATGGGCGCTGCGGGGTGCGGCTGCAAGCCTGTGCGCCCTCTATCCAGATGATGAAGGCCACTATCCATACAGAACTGAGCCCCATCGTGGGCACCGAGAAGCAGAGCGAGGACTTGGTGCAGAGCCTGCTGGCCGACTTTGCGGACGACCCGGTGCAGCTGTGGGAGTCCAACATCTTTGGCAAAAGCCTGCACGAGCTGGTGAACGATGGTTTGCAGAACAAGCTGCTTCACATCCCGCAGGAAGCCCGCACCCGCCTGCAGGCTGTC
>ENA-UADS01000343-UADS01000343.1-human-gut-metagenome-genome-assembly--contig:-NODE-343-length-10871-cov-8.977348_pt1 | contig 10871 bp, 4 predicted proteins | sample MGYA00244265_ERZ654261 | MGnify/ENA primary metagenome ERZ654261 (study PRJEB26926, sample SAMN06165265) | human gut metagenome | biome: ENVO:00009003; feature: ENVO:2100002; material: ENVO:00002003... | reverse complement strand
ATTATTACTCAGTATTTTAAATTTATTTATAACAATATGTGTTGCGGAATTAAGGTATAAGAAATATGTAATGTTTCCCCTTTCTGAACTGATAATGTAAAGTTGCCATCAAAATCGGTAATAGTTCCATTGGTTGTACCTTTTACCACTACACTTGCACCAATGATAGGTTCGGATGTAACATCCACCACCTGTCCTGTAACCGTTATGTTCTGTGCCAACATATTACAGCAACAAAACATGATAAGGATTAAATTAATAAGCCTAATTCTTTTCATAATTTGTAAATTTAAGTACGATTTAAAGTTTATATTGGTTTATTCTTCCACTTTGAAAATTGCGACATCATATGCAGGAACCGTTACGTCCAGGTTAGTTTTAGCAGTACTTTCAATGCCACTCCATAATTCTTTCAACCTATATTCCTTTGACGAATCCAACCCTAGACGCTCTAAAGCTGTAGTCATCTTCAACTCTTGATCCATATAGTTGAACACAGCATAATAAGCCTTACCATCCTTATCCATGCGTACAAACTGATTTTCTGACTTTTCACCATTTCCATCTACAGGATGAAAAGATTCCCCATTGGCTATGGCATTGATCTCAGCATTCGTCAAATATTTCATCGCTTTCTCTTTCACCTCTTTAGAACCGCCTTTGCTGAAATCATCTCCAGCAATGAAAATTCCAGTGATAACCCCCGAAGTGACACGCGCTCTGTTCTCACCATCTGTAGCATCACGCAATACAATATGGTCAGGATCATTAAACTGATAAACCTTATCCTGCCACCAACCGTATGAAAGTGCATTTAAGGTATATTCGGTATCCTTCATCTTGTTCCATGCATCACACGCAATTCTTCTGGACTGAGCATAATGAGCAGGAAAAACAGGAGAAATAGAAAGATTGATATACATATCACCAAAATATTTGTCAAGCAATTGCATTCCATAGTTGTATCCCTGAATACCTGTTTGTATTTCCGGATTATACCATTTGTCGGCTTCCATTGCTCCATGTGTCATAAAGTCCATTTTCACATATTCAAAGCCAGCCCGATGGAATAGCTCCGATGTGTGTTTCATCATAGCTTCAATAGCCGGATGAGTAGGATCAACAGCATAAGCTCCGTCTAATTCCTGCGGTTTCCCATTTGCATAGAGATATACATCTTTATATTTATATCCCGGCATTTCTTTTATTTCACGTTCAGGATTTTTAGCCCAATCAGTAAACGGAGTCCAATAAACGCCGGCTACCTGACCGTTTGCCTTACATTTATCCACAAAAGCTTTCAACTCCTCTTCTGAAAAACTGTTCCAACCAGAATCCAAACCTGTATAAACCAAATTATCCGAATTCACAAAATGACGGGACTGCAAATTCTCTTTGTAAAAATCAGAAACTTCCAATGCTTTCGGATAGGTCAGATTAAATTGCAATGCTCCCCAGCTGTTCCAGCCAAAAGGAACAGCTTTACCCCAAGCTTTGGGCGGAGCAATCACAGCATTAGCCTGAGCGTATTCTTCCATACCTCCACGCCAGTCTTCAAAAAATCCTACTAAAATTTTAGGTGACTTGATTTTTGTACCTTTCAATGCACCGTGAGGTTTCGAGTCACGTGTTGTCTTATCGGCAATACCGCCATAACATACCAACGAACCTACATTATATATATTACCTTTACCTATTGTTATACCTGTTTTCCAAGAATCATGTTCTACAGAACCTACCACCACAGCTTCACGGTCATCATTATTAAATATGGCAGTGACTTCATAACTAGTCAGTTCTGTAAATGTGAGCGGATGAGATTGATATCTGATCCAACAGTCATTATCGAAAGGAATGAAAAGCGCACGATTATTTTCTCCCTGGTTCAATACTTCAGGCATTCGGTCCACATTGACCGGTGCCATATAATTCGAAGCTATTTCAGTCGTACTCTCCAAAGTGAAATCTGTCAGCACATAATCCTTTGCCGGATATACATAAAAAGATTGAACCAGTGCAGGCAGATTATTCCCGGTATAAGTCACCTCATAATGATACCCTTCTCCAAAATAATCATTGATTTTTTTTGTAGAAACATGATGCTTTGCATAATCACGAGTCGAAACAACACTGTCTGCCAACTTATAAGCTGCATATACATTATCATAAATAAGCTTAGAGCCTTTGCTGATATCAATACCATTAGCGTGAGCATCATACTCCAAAGACCATTCACCTACATTTAGATTTGCATTTTCAGTACACCCGGATAAAATAAGACCGGAAACGCCCAATGCAGAAACACAGAGAAACAATGATTTTAAAGTTAACCAATTATTCTTCATAATATTATTAGTTTGTCAAAGAGATAAATCTACTTAAGGTTTGCTTTACTGTCCGGAATTCTTTTCCTTTCAAGCATGGTCAAAAGTAGGCATATCTTGACAACCTGTTAATATACAAACGCTGCAATAAATAGGATTTTTGCAGCAATGACGCATCTGCACCCGCAGAATCCGCAAATGCATCATTTTTTGCTGCATTTCTTTCAATCAGAGATTCCCGTCAGATCTATTTTAACTTTTTCCTTGGATGTTTGATACTGTTTCTCAAACTCTTTCGGAGTCATTCCAAATTGTTTTAAAAATAATTTGCTGAAGTAAGATGAAGAGTTTATTCCTACCATATAACAGATATCCCCAATACGATACTTACCTTCCTGAATCAGTTCGGCTGCTTTTTTCAAACGGATCAACCGGATGAAATCTATGGGTGAAAGATTAAATAGAATCTTTATTTTCCTCAACAAGCTGGAACGGCTCATACATAAGATATCAGCCATACGTTCCACATTGAAATTTTCATCCGAGATATTCTCTTGAATCACATTGATCACTTTATTCATAAACTCCTCATCCGCCTTGTTCATCTGCATATTATGCACAGGGAAAAAAGGACGTTTGGAGAATGCCTCACGCTCTTTCCTTCGATTACTGAGTAAAGATAAAATCTGAGTCTTCAAATAGTTGAAAGAAAAAGGCTTTTCCACATAAGCTTCTGCTCCTATCTTCAATCCGTTAATCTTACTCTCCAAATCGTTCTTGGCGGTAAGGAAAATAACCGGAATATGGCACAAATCAATATCCGCCTTTATTTCCTTACATAATTCATAGCCATTCATCACCGGCATCATTATATCACTGATAACCAAATCTATGTGATTACTACGTAAAATATCCAACGCTTCCTGCCCATTCACAGCGGTTTCTACTGTAAACAAGGCTTCCAATCGTTCAAAGATAAAAGATCTCATGCTTTCATTGTCCTCTACTAACAATAAAGTATAACCTTTCATCTGGTCTGTTTCTGTTGATGTTTCCTCATCCAATACTTCTATATTTTGCTCAACGACCTTCTCTATTTGCTGCCTTACTTCCTCCTTATTCAAAGGAATGGTCAAAACAAATGTATTCTCCGGTTGTTCTATATCCAAATAAAGCCTGCCTTTATGCAAAGTGGCTAGCGAACGAGCTAAAGGTAACCCTATGCCTACTCCCATCCGAACTGTATCCTTCTTCTTTTCTACCTGATAAAAGGGTTCAAAAATCTGCTGGCTGGACGCTTCAGGTATCTTTTCTCCATCACTGACAACACGAACTGTAAAATCTGCTCCATCTTGGAATAAATCTATCATAATGGTATGACGGGCATATTTCAAAGCATTATTCAACAAATTACTCAATACTTTTGTGATAGCCTCCTTATCTATGGCAGCCATAATTCTTTCTTGGGGAATATGTTGCAATAACTCTTTCTGCTTTTGCAGAATAGTAGGCTCAAAACGAGTAATCGTTTCATTCAGCAATGCCGTTACATCAACCGTTTCAAATTTCAATTCAAATTTACTCGCTCCTATTTTTTGAAAATCAAGCAGCTGGCCGGTCAGGTCTAATAATCTCTTGGTATTCTGCCCGATTACTTTCAAATTTTTGTTCAATTTCTGATCCTTGATATCCATTTCCTCAATGGCTTCCAATGGACCATTAATCAATGTCAAGGGCGTGCGCACCTCATGAGCTATCTCAGTAAAGAAACTGACTTTTGATTCATAGAGTTCTTTCTCTTTCTCAACTTCAAATAACTTCTGCTTTTCTTCCATCTGTTTCTCTTTACGTCTTTTATACCAGAAGAACCAACAAAGTACAACACAGATTCCCCAGATAATATACAGGAAATAAGCCCAAACCGACTGCCACCAAGGAGGCAGAATAACAATAGATAAAGACCGGGTAGCATAGGGACCTTCTTTGACACTATTGGTAGCCCGAACCTGTAAAGTATAATTTCCCGGAGGCAATTTTGCATAAGAGATATTCTGATTACTTGCCGCTCTTATCCAATCTTTATCCAACGGAACCAACTTATAATAGTATTGATTGGATTCCGTAGTAGAATAACTTAATAAAGCAACATCAAAACTAATATTTGACTGATCATAAGGCAATACGATTTCATCCGTATGTTCTATACACTTTTTCAAAGGAGAATTAGGAGTATGAACTGTTATCTCCTGATTATAAATACTGAATTTTGAGATATAAACAGGTGGCAAGAAATTGATTTTTTCCGAAGAATTAGGATCAAATGCAATCAATCCGTCTATACCGCCAAAATAAAACTTACCATCCTCCCCCTTCAAAGCTGACTTATAATTAAACTGATTCCCTAACAAACCATCCTTAGTAGTATATACCCGCACGTCCTTCGATTCCGGATTAAACCTGACCAGCCCCCGATTTGTCCCGAACCATAAATTTGATTGCTCATCTTCCAATATCTTATAAGCCACATCATCCGGCAAACCGTCTTTAATGGAAAAAGAGGTAAAATCATCCGTTTGAGAATTGTAACGACAAATTCCACCACGATCAGTGGAAATCCAAATCCGCCCTTTACTATCCTGCATTACCGAACTGACAGAATTGGATCCCAATGTATTCTCCTTACCTTCCTCATAAGTATACTTTTTAAAGCTATTCTTTCCCGGATCATGCTTCCATAACCCGCTTCCCATGGAAGCGAACCATATCATTCCATCCTTATCTTGAAATGCATCGAAAATCCAATCAAAACCCACTTCTTCCACCTTTTCAAAATGAAAACTTGCAGGAGCCGCTTTATAAAGTCCCCAACCAGTGCCAATCCACTTATATCCTGCCTCATCTATAAAGAAAGTATAAACACTTCCTTCTCCTATATTCAACTCCTCAGGAGTATAATGATAAACTTTATTCTCTGGCAACTGAATCACATCCAATCCTTGTTTGAACAAACCACAAAACAGTTGGTTTCCTTTAACAAACATCCCCAAAGTAACCATATGACTCCTTTTATCATCATCATCTAACCTCAATCGGTTTACCTGTCCAGAAGCAATATCCAATATATTAATTCCATCGTCTTCAGTTCCAACCCATATATTGCCCTTATTATCAGAAGCTATTTCCCTTATCCGTTTTGTGGTCAACGAACGCCCATCACTTCCAGGTACATATTTATCAAATAACAAGTCATGATGAGGCAGATAATTCACTCCGCCAAACATGGTTCCCAGCCAAATTCCCCCTTCCCGATCTTGATAAATAGTATAAATAATCTTATCCGACAGACTGAACGAACGCATCAAATCTTGTTTCAAATGAACTCTTTTATTCTTCCTCTCATTCACAACAAATAAGCCTTCATGAGTTCCCACCCACAGTTCATCGTCAAAACAAGCCACATTACGTACAAATGTATGGTTAGCCTCAGGTATATCTATTTTTACAAGCTGATTCGTACTGGGATTATATTTCATCAATTCCCCTTCATGAATAGCCATTGCAATCCAATCACCATAATTACAAATAGAATTAATATTCTTTCCCTTTAACGAACGCCCGGTTTTATCAACACAATATTGTTCAAATTTATCCGTATTTCTATCATATCGAAAAAGTCCGACCCCCCATGTACCAACCCAGACATCACCATCAGGGCGTACCAAAATACAATCCGGAGCTTCTGTTTTAAAATGCTCTTTGTTGGTTACTTCATAAAAATAAAGTTTCTCATCCTTATAGCGAAAAACTCCCTGATCAGGAATCACAATCCAAATATTACCAATAGAATCCGCCACAATATTAGATACCCAATTATTCATATTCACCCCTTCCTCTGTTTCCATATTCATTGCCGTGAATATATCCAAGGCAGGATTATAACGATAGACTCCTCTATCCGTTCCTACCCATAACTGACGTTCCTTATCTTCAAACAAAGCAGAAATATTATGGTTTCCGGTACCGACTACATAGTCATCACAGTTCATCTGTACAATAGAAGTTCCATCAAAACGGTTCAAACCATTTTTTGTACCAAACCACATAAACCCGTAACTATCCTGAATGATAGCCTTCACATTACTTTGTGATAGTCCATTTTCACCCGTTATATGAGAAAAATAAAAATTGGATAATCCCTTATCAACAGCCTGTAATGTAAATACAACATACAAACAACATAAAATGAGCAAAGTCTTTTTCATAGCCTGTTCAAAATTTGAGCCAAAGATAAAAGAAAAAAAGGATAAATAATGCCAATATAAAAGAAATAGAGGATTGCCCTCTATTACTTTTCACGAATGACCATTACAAATCCCCCACCAGAAGCCATAAACATTTCAATAATATTCTTATTATCCGTATCCATTATTTTATGTTCGTATAAATTAGCATTCTTGTTACTTCTTTTTTTATCCTGAAAAATTTCAATGGTATATTTCTTATCCTGAGGCAGGAAAGAGCAATCCACCTGAATTGTCCTCTCACCCCAAGCGTTCAATCCGCCTATATACCAAGTATTTCCTTTCTGCTTAGCCAACACAGCATATTCGCCCACACAAGCAGCTAAGGGAATCGTCTGATCCCATGAAGTCGGAACTTCCGCTAAATATTTTAAAATATCAGGATACTTACGATACTCATCCGGAGAATCACATAAACAGGCAAATGGTGCGGAAAGTACAACAAACAAGGCCAATTCATGTGAACGAGTCCCCAATGAACTAGGCAACCCCGGATCGATCGGCTTAAATTTTTCCAATGTGCTGTTACGCATCGACCCCGGAGTATAATCAATTCCACCTCCCAACATACGGGCAAAGATACATTGAAGCTGATAATCCGGATTAGAAGTGGTATCCCACTTAAAACACTCCGCACATCGCATGGCTTCATAAGAAAGGATATTAGGATATGCCCGATGAAGTCCGGTAGGCTTGCTGCATCCATGAAAATCCACCATAAGATGCCGCTCAGCACAAGCCTTTGCCAGATTTTCATATTGAGGGATTATTTGAGCATCATCACGATCAAAAAAATCTATTTTCACCCCAACAGCACCCCACTTGCTGATAGAATCCAAATAACAATGCGGATGCTGGAATAAAGTAGCAGCAACAGTCCAAAGCCATACACCTACTTTTTTTTCTTTTCCATAGCGTATCACCTCTTTTATATCAATATTCTTATTCAAATCTGCATGATTAAAAACATTGCTCCAACCGGCATCGACCAGTAGATAAGGTATTTTGTTTTCGGAAGCGAAATCAATATAATACTTGTACATCTGTGTCGAAAGGTTTTGATGACCAGAAGGGAAAGGAGCTTTTTCCAAAATAGCACAATGCCACCATTCCCAAGTTGCTTTACCAGGACGAATCCAATCCGTATCCTTTATTTGTTGGGGCTTGGCCAGTAAGTAAATCATTTCATTAGTCAGTAGTTCCTTATCATCCTTGGCAACAATAGCCATACGCCAAGGAAAAGCATGGTTACCAGCAGTACGTGCTAAATAATTCTCCCTTTCTTTTACCACCGTAATAAAATTTCCCCAACTGCCCATCTCTATTGTTTTAGGATAGGTCGCCCAATAACCTTTCATCTTGCCATCTTCTTTACGAAGATACATACCCGGATAGTTATTTAAATCCGATTCAGCCACCACAACACGCACATTTTGCACCTTGTTTGTAAATAAAGTTGGTGTAATACCATATTTATGTTCTTCTATTTTAGAAATGCCCTCGTAAAGCACATTGCTCAACTCCCAAGCTGTAAAATTAGTTGTTTCAGGTAAAATAACTGCCGGATCATCAGCCAGATTAAAAGAAGCTTCTTCATCAACTACAATCAAAGAATCCTGCTCCGGAAGATTTCCACAAAAACGATATGCCATTCCTTCATTATACATCCGGAATATAACTGAATAACCATCCTTGAATTTCAAGGAAAGTTCATTATAATGGTCTGTTAATTCACGATAATTACCAGCTACCGGATAAACCTTCTCAGAAGTACTACTTGTAGAAGTCCCTACCACTTCACCATTCTTTCCCCATATATTACCATTTTGCATCGTCATACAAATAGCAGAGGGATGAATGACAGACCTACCTTCCAAACTTAAAGAATATTGTAAGACCCTTCCATTCTCTACAGTAAGTACCAATTGCCCGTTTGGGGATGATAATTCATAAACAGACAGCATTTGTGCCTGTGCAAAAATGCACAGACACAATGTTACCAACAAAAGGAAAAAATTCTTTTTTCTCATACAGCACACAAATTACGATGGATTTGTCCACCTTGATGGTTAATGTCCAATTCTCGCACCTTATCCAAAAAATCAATGGCTTTTCCCATTTCACGCAATCCTAAATACCCCAACCCCATCACATAATTACAATGAATGCAGTTACGTTTATCCAAGTCATCTTCCCAAATAGCCAGATCAGGCAGAGAAACAGCAAAATAATCAATCCGACAGTGGTCAAACAAATGCTTCTCACCATGCTTTATCAATTTGTTAAAGCAGCTGCGTGCCTTATCCTCTCTACCCAACGCACGCCATGCCAGACCTTGATAGAAAATCTTATCGGGTTGTTGGTCATTGTAGAAGAAAGCCTGTTGTGGTTCTGAAGAACCAATGGTCGCTTTGGTAAAGCAATCTATAGCTTGTTGCTCATTTCCCAAGCCACGAAACGCCTCACCTTTATAATACCAGATATCATTCTCTTCAGCATTTGCCAATTTTCCCTCACCCAAATTAAATGGATAAGCATCCGTTTCATCCAAAAGAACTAAAGCATCGGCATAGCGTTTTTCACTTAAAGCAATCTTTGCTAATTCTACACGACACAATACATATTGTCCGGTGATTTTTCCTTCTCCTCCTTCCCATGGATGGAAATTACGCGCGGCAATCAATTCTTTTGCTTCAGCATAGCGGCCTGATTGATTATACAAAGTGATACGTTCAATGGAAAGATCATCACGCTGCTCTACTTCGGGCAGATGTGCTTCCAAAAAAGCCAAACGTTCACTATGCGGCCGCCCTAAACGTTTATAAAGTTGATCCAACTCCATTAAGATACGAGAATCGTGCTCATCCAATGCATAAGCTTTTTCCAAAGTTTCCAAGGCTTTCTGCTTGTCATCGCGTTTATTATAATAAGCCAACGACAAATTACGCCATACGGTGGGATATGCCGGATTTATGGCCGCAGAATGTTCCCAACAGGCAATGGCATTGTCATACTGACGGTTAGCATACCAGAAATTACCTAAACTATATGCCGCTTTTGCCCCATGAATATTCAGACGTAAGGCATCTTGAAGAATCAATACTTCTTCTATACGATTCGGGAAACAATATGAATGATTCTCTTTTTCTGCCCGCTGATAATATTCCAATGCTTTACTCTCATCTCCCTTACAGGTATGGAAATATCCCATTGCATAATAAACGACAGGATATATTTCTGTAGTTCCGGTTACATGGCATTCCAGTAAAGATAAAGCTTCCTCATACAATCCGGCAGCAGCAAAATCCAATGCGTATTCTATATATCCGTGCGCCCAACCACGCATCAACTCTTTCATTTCCTCCAACACTTTCACATCCCGGGTCAACAAATAATGTTCAAAACGGCATCCCATATTAAAACGATCTATCTGCAATGATTCAGCTACGAGCGCCAAAGCTTCCTCTTTACGACCCAATTTGCGTAGAATGGAAGTTTTCAACTGACGCGCTTTGTGATTATGCCAATTACGAATCAATGAACGGTCTATCTTGTCCAAAGCACTTTCATACTTTCCTTTACGAGTGTCAAGTTGTGCTAGTGCATAATAAGCCGCATCCTGCCAAGCAGCATTCCATGCCGACTTAAAGAAAGCATCATAAGCCTCATCCCACTTCTGTTGCATCATACAACTCCAGCCCAAATTATAATAAGGTTCACCGTCATAAGGATTCGGATTACGTTCAGTCAAGGTTTCCACCGCTTTCCGGAAATAGCTTTCTGCCATTGCAAATTGTCCTTTACGCATCAACAATAACCCCACCGCATTGTTACAACGTACATCTCCCGGTTCACGCCTTAATGCTTCCATATAATAATCCATCGGATTATAAGTAGCATGGCGATATTGTTCCAAGTGTAGTCCGGTCAAAAACAGTTGTTCAACAGAAGCAATATTCTGAGGATCTTTAGCAGCCTTAGCAGGATCAGGAACCGGCCTGATTTCCGGTTTATCCGCCTGATAAGAAAGCAAAATTTGTCCTTCCTTATCACGAACCTCTGCACATACCTCCTCTTCTTTTAGTCCTTCTGCCGCAAAAGTCGTAATAAACGGTTCTGATGGCGAAATTTGTGTAGTCTTATCCAATAATACAGTGCCTTTAATAGCTTTTACTATAATACGTACTCCACTATTCAATCTGTCTCTTATACACATCTCCGAGCCCACGAGACAGGCAGAAATCTC
>ENA-UADS01000329-UADS01000329.1-human-gut-metagenome-genome-assembly--contig:-NODE-329-length-11035-cov-7.929053_pt1 | contig 11035 bp, 7 predicted proteins | sample MGYA00244265_ERZ654261 | MGnify/ENA primary metagenome ERZ654261 (study PRJEB26926, sample SAMN06165265) | human gut metagenome | biome: ENVO:00009003; feature: ENVO:2100002; material: ENVO:00002003... | reverse complement strand
ACGTACCACAATGTCCGTCACCACCGCGAAGATCACCATGCACAGAGATAATACCTGCGATACAGCGAGGGTCGTTCCGGGAATAAACAGGGTATCTGTCCGGATACCTTCGATCCAGAATCTGCCAAGACCATAGCCTCCGAAGTACAACAGACAGATCTCGCCCTCGAACTTTTTGTGCTTGCGGTATACCAGCATAATGAGCAGAATCATCAGATTCCACAGACTCTCATAGAGGAATGTGGGATGTACCTGAATGTAATTGGTACCTTCCACAATATGTGCTGCCACATTCTCGGAAATATCCCGGCTGCGCACCGCTTCGATGGGAAGCCGCATTGCCAGGAAATTATCCGTATATTCTCCGAACACTTCACGGTTCATGAAATTGCCCCAACGCCCGATGGCCTGTCCTAAGATCAATCCCGGTACACACAGATCTCCCAGACGGAAAGGATTGATCTTTTTGATCTTACAATATAAAAACAATGTCAGAAAAGCTCCGATCACACCGCCGTAGATCGCCATACCACCGTTACGGGTATTGAAGATGCTGAGCAGATTATCCTTGTAATAGTCCCAGGCAAAGATCACATAATAGATTCTGGCACCGATCACGGAAAAGATCACGGCATAAATAGCGAAGTCCCAAATAGTATCCGGATTCTCTCCGCTCACCTTTGCCTGGTGCACTGCCATCAGAATTCCCGCCAGTACACCGATACCGATGATCAGACCGTAAAAAGCGATCTCGAAACCGAATACGGTAAAGCTTCTGGGAACATTTTCCAGGTAAATGCCTAAATGGGGAAATGCTATATCTCCTGCATTCATCATAATATTTATATCCTTTCTTAGTATTAACCGGCTTCTTCGCGCTTTGCGCTCTCGAATCCGGCATATCAGACGTTAAATCTGAACAGGATCACATCACCGTCCTGTACGACATAGTCCTTGCCTTCCATGCCGACCAGACCTTTCTCACGTGCAGCTGCCAGAGATCCCTGCTCTAAAAGGTCCTTGTAATTTACAACTTCCGCCTTGATGAAGCCTCTCTCGAAATCGGAGTGAATCTTACCGGCTGCCTGAGGCGCCTTGGTACCGATCTTGATGGTCCATGCTCTGGTCTCATCCTCTCCTGCAGTCAAAAAGCTCATCAGACCTAAGATATGATAGCTTGCCTTGATCAGCTTCTCCAGACCGGATTCCTTCAGTCCCAGATCATCCAGGAACATTGCCTTCTCATCATCATCCAGTTCAGAGATCTCTTCCTCAATCTGTGCGCAGATGACGAATACTTCGCTGTTCTCACTTGCTGCAAACTCTCTGACCTTCGCTACCATCTCATTGGAGGCACCGTCATCTGCCAGATCATCCTCGGATACATTGGCTGCATAGATCACCGGTTTGTAGGTCAGCAGATTGTATTCCTTCAACAGAGACAGCTCGTCCTCATCGGTAACTTCCAGGCTCTTCGCCATCTTGCCGCTCTCCAGATGCTCCTTGATACGCTCTAAGAGTGCCAGCTCCTTGGCATAAGTCTTGTCCATTCTGGCAGCCTTGACTACCTTGGACAGTCTTCTCTCCAGTACTTCCAGATCTGCGAAGATCAACTCTAAGTTAATGGTCTCGATATCCCGCAAAGGATTGACACTACCGTCCACATGGATGACATTGGGATCCTCGAAGCATCTTACCACATGGACAATGGCATCCACCTCACGGATATTGCTTAAGAACTGGTTCCCCAGTCCCTCACCCTTGGAAGCACCCTTTACCAGGCCTGCGATATCTACAAATTCAATCACAGCAGGGGTCACTTTCTTGGAATGATACATCTCTCCCAGCGCTTTTAATCTGTCATCCGGAACTGTTACCACGCCCACATTGGGGTCGATGGTACAGAAAGGATAGTTAGCGGATTCCGCTCCCGCCTTGGTCAGGGAATTGAAAAGTGTACTCTTTCCCACGTTGGGAAGACCTACGATACCCAGCTTCATGATTTATTTACCGTTCAGACCTAACGACAGGGTCTGCCTTTCTTGTATTTTCTATTCTGTATTTCACTCATAAGTCCATCCGTCTCCGTGCAGAGACAAACGAATCCGAAATAGTATTATAGCATACCTCACACTCTTTGCAAAGTCCTTACTGTTCAAAGTAAGTATTGATTCCGGTGAGAAGCCCTGTGGCTAATTGTTCCAATATCACATCGCTGTGGTCCGAATACGCATTTCCCAGTTCCATATCCACAGAAGGGATCATGCTGTAGGATGTCTGGGTCAGGTCAATACCCATATGTCCTTTCCCATAAATTGTGGCTCCCTGCTCCCGCAGTCCTTCCACCAGATCTGTTCCCAGGGTATCGTGCTGCTGCCAGTGCGATGCCACCGGCTCCATGTTTTTCAGTGCTTCCGGCACCGAGATGTAGAAGCATCCCTTGTCGTAATTTTTGCCGTCACCGCTGTCCCAGTGCAGTGCAATATGGCAGTCCGCGACATTGTTGCAGATCACAGTCCGCGCCACATTGTCTAACTGCACATCCTCACTGTCCCGTAGCATCAGCACATCATAACCGGAAGATAACAGCTTATCCCGCAGGATCTGTGCCATACGTAATGTCACCTCCCGCTCCGGTGTGCCGTCCTGAAACGTCATGCCTCCGGAAACTGCTGCAGCTTCCATTGCTCCCGCCGCCGTACTGCCTCCGGTGACTTTCGCCGAGCCGTCCGGATGACACAGAGTCTTTACTTTACTCCCTCCCACAGTACCATGTCCTGCATTGACACCGATGACGATACCTTTTCGTCCGGATTCCTCCGGTGCCCTGTAGAGTACTGCGGCTCCGGTATTTATTTTAGAATGATCTGCATAATCCCATGTGGAATCCAGGGTGATCTGCTGCAAGTTGGTGTATTCCACCGGTTGCATCTGTGGTGTGACATTTGCCGTTCCCTGTGGTGCCGCACTCTCTGAAACCATAGCTTCTATAATTTCTACATTCTCTATGGTTTCTGTGCTTTCCATGGTTTCTATGCTCTCCACGGTTTCTGTGCTCTTCACGCTTTCCGTAATCCCGGTATTTTCCTGTGTTCCACAGGCAGTCAGGGTAAGCGCCAGCACCATAATGGTTACTCTCACCGCCACCCTGTATTGTTTTCTGTGAAGCATTTGTCTTTTTCTCCTCCGATATGAAAAGAACCACAGCTGTGAACTTACAGCTATGGTTCTTCTGTTCTCTCTTCCTTATTCCGCTCATTTCGGAACACATCCTCTGATCAGCCGCGCAGTTTGAAATGCTCTAACAGCTCGTTCAGAGTAGTAGCAGATGCGGAAAGCTCCTCGCTGGTAGCGGAAGTCTCTTCAGCCGCTGCAGAGTTGGACTGGATAACATCATTGATGTCTTCCACACCCTTTTTGATATTTTTAACGGAAACCGCCTGTTTGTCAGACGCAGTACGGATATTGGCAACCTCCTGGATGATCTGATCCAGCTCAGCCATAACCTCCTGCATAGCATCATTGGTCTCCTTGGTGACCTTATTACCCACCTCTACCTCGTTCATGGACTCTTCGATCAGCTTCTTGGACTCTACTGCGGAATTAGCACTCTCTTCTGCCAGCTGTCTGATCTGATCTGCCACGACTGCAAAGCCTCTTCCTGCCTCTCCGGCACGGGCTGCCTCGATGGAAGCATTTAAGGACAGCAGATTGGTCTGGGATGCGATATTCTCAATATCTGCGATGATCTTTTCAATGTTCTGGGTCGTTGCGTTGATCTTCTTCATGGCATCTACCAGCTCATCCATCTTCTTCTGGCTGTTGGCTGCCTCGATACCTACCTTTTTCGCCTTGTCATGTACAATGTCGGTAGACTTGGTATTCTCCAGTACCTGACTGGTTACTTCGTCTACGGTAGCTACCAGTTCTTCTACGGATGCTGCCTGATGGGTAGCGCCCTCCGCTATATCCTGTGCACTGACTGCCAGCTGATTGCTGCCCGCAGATACCTGCTCAGAGGAATCCTGAATACCGTGCATGGTCTCGCTGACCTTATTTACCATTTCATCCAGCTCATCTAAAACATCTCGGAGCTGTCCGACATATGCTTCCGGGCAGCTGCTGTGAACATCAAAATTACCATCGGAAAATTGCTCTACGATAGTCTGCAGATCTGATACAACCTTTTTCAAAATAGCTGCGGCGGTCTCAAAGCTGTCGGAAAGTCTGCCCAGCTCATCCTCAGATTCATAAGGTACGCCGATCTCAAAATCACCGGATGCGATCTTCTCAGACGCAGTTACCAGGTTCGTGATCGGATCTATCAGCATTTGGGCAAGCATTTTCGACATGGATGCATTAAATATGATAGCTAAAACAAGTAAAACCACAACAACTATACTTCCTATATAGCCTTTTGACCGTATCAATTCCACCACTGCCACCAGTGCAAGCACCACATATAAAATATCCATGATGCGGAACGCAAAAGACAGCTTATTTTTAATTGGTTTGTCTCTTAGTATTTCTTCCAGTTTTTTCATTTGTTTCTGCTCCTTCCGTGAATGAACCTTCCTGTATTTTATTTTAATTTTCCTTATCTGTTTCGTCAAGATGAAGCTTCTTAAAATTATGTAAAAATTAAGTATGGGAAGCCCTGCTCATCTCCAGTAATTTATCTCTCATTTCATTCTCAATGCGCTGTAAATCTTCCTCAGCGCTCTGTCTTCTCGCACGTCCCTCTTCCTGGATCTTCATGACCTCATCCAATGTCGTCATCAGTGTCTGATTGGTACTCTTAAGTGTCTCTATATCCACAATTCCCCGCTCGGATTCTTTCGCTGTCTCCACAGAAGCCACCTTCAGTGCTTCCGCGTTCTTCTTCAACAGTTCATTGGTCATATCCGATACGGCACGCTGTGCCTTGGCGGCATCGGTAGCATGATCCAGACCGATGGCAATGACCATCTGACTCTTCCACAGAGGGATCGTATTCACTAACGTCGACTGGATCTTCTCGGACATGGCGATGTCATTGGACTGGATCAGACGAATCTGGGGTGCCATCTGCAGGGAAATGGCTCTGGTCAGCTCCAGATCATAGATCTTCTTCTCAAACCGCTCACACATTGCCGCGAAATCTTTCGCTGCCTGTGTGTCCTCCGGAAGTCCACTCTTCTGTGCCTTCTCTAAAAGCTCCGGAAGCTCTACACTTTTTGCCTGCGCCAGCTTCTTTTTACCTGCCAGGATGTACATGGACAGTTCCTTGAAGTAATTCAGGTTCAGCTGGTACAGCTTGTCCAACACAGCCACATCCTTTAACAGCACTACCTGATGACTCTCCATGGCATCACAGATCTTTGTGATATTGACTTCCGCCTTATCGTACTTTGCTTTCAGATTGCTCAGCTTGTCTCCGCTTTTTTTGAACAGTCCGAAAAATCCCTTATCTTCCTCGGTGTCGAAATCCTTTAACTGTGCCACCACGCCGGTTAACAGATTTCCAACTTCTCCCATATCCTTGGTCCGGACATTACTAAGCGCCGTCTCTGAGAAATCGGCGATCTTCTTTTGGCTTCCGGCTCCGTACTGTAACACCGCCTGGGTATTGGTCAGGTCGATCTGTGCTGCAAAATCATCCACCTGTTTCTGCTCTTCCGGTGTCAGTTCCATCTCGGGAACCGCCTGCTCTTCCACCAACTCCTCCGGCTTCTTCTCCACGATCTCTGCCTTTGCCTCCGCAAAAGGATCCAGTGTAAGAGTCGGTGCTTCTTTTGTTGCTGCGTCTAAATCCATATTCATATTGATACCCCCATTTTTTACTATTACATCATTTAAATTTTACTGTTTTCCCATTACAAAATCGGATTCCGTCAGACCTTCCTTTGCCAGCATGGCCTGTAATACCTGCGCATCCGCCGATGCGTCAAAGGCGGCATCCTGAAACAGATTGTTTAACAATGTCACAAATGCCTGATTGATCATGTCCAGTGTCTTCCCGATCTCTTTCTTGGCCTCGAGAATTTCCTCTCCCGGACTACTGACCTCGTCAAATTCCGCATACTGCTCCACCAGTTTTAAAGTAGTGGGCAGATAATAATCCATTAATTTATGCATTCTGTGCATCTGCTCCGGGTGCTCCTGCACTCTGTCGAAGATCTCCTTCAACAGATTCTCCAGGCGGTACAGTTTCTCAGAGATTGCCTCCTCTTCGATCCGGTCGTTCAGATCCCGCAGATGTCTGATGCATTCCATCCCCTCTGCCACCATACTGTGGAGTTCCTGCTCTCTCTCCGTCTGTGCAGCGTCCTGTGTTGTTCCTTTGTCCGGCATCTGTTTTGCCTGCTCCTCTGATTTTTTCTGTTCCAGATAAGCCTTTTCTGTCTCCAGATATTGATGATAGATCACATCATTTAACATAAAACAGGTCTCTTTGTCATCCAGATGCCCCTCAGGGAACATTCCGGCTTTTAACATTTTGCGCAGATCCTTTTTTACATAGCGGACGCTTTTGCCTGTATAACGCGCCATCTCCGTGATCACACCGTACATCTTGGTACCGCACAGTTCCAGATATTTCTCCGCACGCTGTAATCTCCTGCGCTGTCCGTTGCCATAGGCGATCATCTCCAAAAATACCAAAGAAAGTACTCCCGGAAGGATCGCCGCACTTAAACTTGCTGCACTAAAAGCGGCCAGAAGAAGCTGTACCAAAAGTCCCAGCCCGGAAAAGCCTAGTCCGATGCCACCGAACACGGTACACAGAGTTCCGGACACGCTTCCTTTTTTCTCCATTTTTACCAAAGAAGTCATCTCCAAAGCCGTAGTCTTTCTGGGTGTCCAGACACCGGCCTGATTTCCAGAACGGTTCTGCGCCGCCTGTGCCTTACGCTGTTCTTCCCATTGTTTTTCCCGTTCTTTTCGCTGTCTGTGCCACTCTTCGTTCTGTCTGCGGTGTTCCTCCCGCTGTCTTTCCCGTTCTTCGCGCTCCGCCTGGATCTGCTCTTCGGACTTCTCTTCTTCCCGCTTTTTATCCTGCCAGCTGCGTTGGGAATTCCAGACCTTTTTCTCCGCGGCTTCCCTGGACAGATTCGCCTGAAAATCCGCTTCCCGCAGAGCATCGTTGACTGTATCGCTCACTAACGTATTCAGTGCCCGGAAATCTCCGGTCTTCATGGCTTCGGCGATGGTTTCTTTAAATTTTTCCCCAAGATGATTCTGCACTTCACTCATAATTAATATTTTCTCTGACTTTTCAGTTCCTCATAGAGCAGACAATAATTCTCGTAACGTGTCTGCGAGATCTCCCCTTCCGCCACGGCATCTTTCACGCCGCAGACCGGTTCTGAGATATGAGAACATCCTCCGAATCTGCAATATTTTTCAAACGGAACAAATTCGGGATAATATCCCGCCAGCTGCTCTTTTTCCAGTCCAAACAGTCCCAGGGAACTGAACCCGGGAGTATCCAGAATGTAAGTATCCGGTGCAATGGAGATCAGTTCGGAATGCCTGGTGGTATGTTTTCCACGTTCGATCTTCTCACTGATGGAACCGGTCTCCATCACGATCCCCGACTGTAAACAGTTGACCAGCGAAGACTTGCCGACACCGCTGGGTCCCGCCACCGTGGTGGTCTTGCCCCGAAGCAGGTCTTTTAATCTGTCGATGCCTTCCTTTTCCCTGGCACTGACAGTAATGGTCTGAAATCCCGCCTGTTCATAGATGGAACGATAATCCTCTTTTTTCCCCTCTGCATCAATGTCCTGCTTGTTAAAACAGATGATGCAGGGAATGTCCTGTTGCTGCATCATAATCAGAAAACGATCCAGCAGATTAAAATTGGGCTGTGGCTTACAAATGGCGAAAATCACCAGTGCCTGATCCACATTGGCTACCGCCGGGCGGATCAGTTCGCTGAGTCTGGGAAGCAGCCCTGTGATATTTCCCTTTTTCTGTGCTTCGTCTATGATATCCATTTCCACATCATCCCCTACGAGGGGTTTTCTGTGGTCCTTACGGAAGACACCTTTTGCCTTGCATTCATAGATTCCGTCCGTACTATGCAGTGCATCCCCCGCATGGACGTAATAGAAGCCGGCAATTCCTTTTATAATCTTGCCCTTCATAGTTCCTGCCTTTGCATTATTCCTTCACGAATTCCACTCTTCGGGTAAAGGACTGGTTCTCCGTGGTGCCGGGAACATTAATGGTATTGCCATCTGTATCCGTTGTAGTGGTTCCCTCCGTTGTCACCTGATAGGTCATGGTAAGCGTACCGCCGGAGGAGGCGATGCCGTTGATATTGGTCGCTACCGGGAAGGTGGTAACCTTCGTATCCATCAGCACAGTGCCGTCATCCGCCACCAGGGTGATACCGACTTCCATTCCCGATACATACTTGGGTGCCTCGGAAGTCGTCGGTGCCGCAATGCTGACATTGCACTTATAAGTCACTTTCTGTGCGCCCTGGCTCACCTTAATATCAATGGAGGTTCCCTGATCCACATAGGAACCATGGGAATAGCTCTGATAGCAGATCATGCCCTCTCCCACTTCATCGCTGTAAATATGGGTCACACTGCCTACTGTCAGTCCGGCCTCGATTGCTTCCACCGTACCATCCTGCTCTGACAGTCCGATCAGGTTCGGCACGCGGATCTTCGTATCTTCCTTTCCCAGGCTTACGGTAACGGTGATCACACTGCCTTTCGGCGCCTTATTTCCATCTGCGGGAGTCTGGGCGATCACGCGCCCTGCTTCTATGGTGTCGGAATAATCCTCTGTCTTATTGACCAAAAAGCCCTTGCTTACCAGCTGTGTATTCGCCTCGTCAAAAGTAAGTCCCACCACATTCGGAACTTCTACGCCCTGGGTTCCGGCGCTTGCCGTAAGTGTTACCTTGCTGCCCTTGTCAATCTGGGCACCCACGCTGACGTCGGTACTGATCACCACACCTTCTGCCACGGAATCAGATTCCTCATATACAACTTCCGTCAGAATTCCCAGTCCGGTCAGTGTATTTCTCGCATCATCCACATTCATGCCCTTCACATCCGGCATGGTGACTTTCTCTGCCTCTTCTTTTGTTTCCTCCGTAGTGATGATCGGACCGGAAGGATTATTGTCTTCGTTCTTTTTCCCGCCGAAGATCTTCACCGCCAGTACGATCAGAATAATACAGATCACCACTCCCGCAACGATTGCCAGAACCGTTGTCACGCGTTCCATCTTGGGATCGTAATCATAATCATCCTCTCCCTCTGCCTCTTCATCATTCTCATACATGGCTTCTGTATCGGAACGTAGGCGCATCGTCTCATCATGATCCTGTTCTTCATACTCCCGGCCACTCTGATACGGAACTTTTCTCTTGATCTGTGCCATATCTTCATCGGAGATCATCCGGGTGCCGCCTTCCATATCCGGATCCTTGTTCACGACAAAGTCCTCCTCCGGATTGATCAGGGACTGCTTCAGGTCTGCAATCAGTTCTGCCATGTTCTGATATCTGCGATCCGGTGATTTCTGACAACACTTTAATACAATACTTGCAACGCTGGAAGGGATCTCCGGCACGAATTCCTTGGGAGAAGGCATTTCTTCCTGAATATGCTTGATGGCGATCGCTACCGTCGTCTCCCCATTGAAGGGGACTCTTCCCGTAAGCATTTCGAACATGGTGATACCGAGTGAATAGATATCACTCTTCTCATCACTGTAACCGCCTCTGGCCTGTTCCGGAGACGTATAGTGTACACTTCCCATTACATTGGAAGTGATCGTATTACTGGTCGCTGCCTTGGCAATACCGAAATCCGTGACTTTTACTTTGCCGTCTTTGGAAATAATGATATTCTGCGGTTTGATATCCCGGTGAATAATATGATTATTATGTGCTGCCTCAATGCCCATACTCACCTGGATGGCAATGCTTACTGCTTCCTTGTAAGACAGACGGGCCTTTTTCTCAATGTACTTTTTGAGGGTAATGCCCTCCACCAGTTCCATTACAATATAGTAGATTCCGTTTTCTTCCCCTACATCATAGACATTTACGATATTGGGATGCATCAGTCCTGCTGCCGCCTGGGCCTCAATACGGAATTTGGATACAAAATTAGCATTCTCGCTGAATTCCTGCTTCAATACCTTGATCGCCACATATCGGTTCAACTTATGACATTTTGCTTTATAGACATCTGACATACCGCCGGTTCCGATTTTCTCCAGGATCTCATAGCGATCGCCGATCATCATTCCTATTTTGATCATTATTGCTCTCCATTCTTATATAACCTAAGTAACTAAGAGTATTATCTGTCTTATGCGCACGGCTCAATAAGGATAACACTGATATTGTCTCTGCCGCCGTTTGCATTGGCTGCCTCTACCAGACGCTCTGCTTTCTCCACAAGATCTCTTGCACCACTGATGATCATGCGGATCTCTTCATCTTCCAGCATATTAGTCAGTCCGTCCGAACACATAAGGACAGTATCGCCTTCCCTGAGTTCTACGGTAAAAAAGTCCGGCTCTACATGATCCTCCGCACCTACCGCTCTGGTAATAATATTCTTGTCAGGATGATTTCTTGCATCCGCACGGTCTAATCCGCCCATGCGTACCATTTCCTCTACAAGAGAATGATCCCTCGTAATCTGCCGTATCTCACGATTCACCACATAAAGTCTGCTGTCACCCACATTGGCCACCTGTAAAAATCTGCCCATGCAGGATGCCACCACAACCGTCGTTCCCATTCCTTCCAGCTTCTTGTCTTCGCCGGCTCTCCTGCGGATCAACTCATTGGCTTCCTCGATCGCTCTGCGGAAAATCAGCGTGGGATTTTTTTCAAAAGAACTCTGCATCTCAGCCAGCATGGTCTCTACTGTCACTTTGGACGCATAATCTCCCGCATTATGTCCGCCCATACCGTCCGCTACAATAAACACGTTGGGCAGATTTCCCACCGGTTCCTCAGAGGTATAGATATAGTCCTGATTTACTTTTCTTTTCCTTCCGATATCGGTTA
>ENA-UADS01000273-UADS01000273.1-human-gut-metagenome-genome-assembly--contig:-NODE-273-length-11862-cov-8.481918_pt1 | contig 11862 bp, 8 predicted proteins | sample MGYA00244265_ERZ654261 | MGnify/ENA primary metagenome ERZ654261 (study PRJEB26926, sample SAMN06165265) | human gut metagenome | biome: ENVO:00009003; feature: ENVO:2100002; material: ENVO:00002003... | reverse complement strand
CTGACTGCTCAGGATAGATTTAAGGTATACATGGATTATTTTGGACTGGAATATAAGGAGTAAAAACTATAACGAAAAAAGAGATCAAAAGAGCCAGATGACTACATTATGTTCGGTAAAAAGAGCACTGTCCTAGCGGAAGTGCTCTTTTGCAAACTCCATGTCCTGTACCAGTTCCAGCGTTCCCAGATATTGCTCCTGCTTATCCCGGACGGCATAATAAGTCACTAAGAAAGTCCGGCCGTCCTTGTCCATCCAGACTGGTACCTGGTCCAGATTCCCTGCACGGAATTCTCCGATAATGCGGCGAACCCGTTCTTCGATCTTAGGCGGGTGACAGGTGAAGACCTCCCGGCCCAATGCCATACCGGGACGCTTGAATACCTTGGGACCTTCGTTGAAGTAGCGATTGATATTATCGATATCTACGAAAGAGATCTCCAAAGGAATCGTATTCAACATGGCGGTCAGCTGCGACAGGGTCAGACTGCCGCTGGGGAGGTGGATTCGGGTCTCACTACCTGTAAAAGCGCGTTCCGCAGACATGGTGTCAGCCGTAGAGGCAGTGTCGGTCAGATGTGCTTCCGCAGCCTCCCAACTATCACCCCGGATACCGAAGCATTCCGCATAATCTTTGGCATCCCGGTAAATGTGATACCATTCCTCCTCCGAGAAATTCAGTGCGCAATTGGGGAAGAGGATATTGGATTCCTTGTAGATCATTTCTTCCATGCGGGTCAATACGGCATTCAAACGTTGTTTCCATGCATCGGTTTCTTTTTGGTCTTTTTGTTTTGCAAGGGCATTCAGTTCATCCCGGATCTCATCATCCACTGTCCACATGACCGCAGAGGGACCGCTGATCCCATATTGCACCTTCAAATGTGGATAAAGTAAGTCTCCCTTTTTGGCATAGTGGATAGCGATCTGGCGCAGCTCATTTAATGATCCGTCATTTATTGTTCCATTTTCCAGAACCTGCTTCGCGCGGGCAATCAGCTTTTCCAGTGCTGCATTTTCCAGCGTAAAAGTCTGCAGGGGATGCCCGGAGATCTGGATCAGGGCGGCAGCAGCGGAGAGCCGTTGGTCCTGTATGTCCTTAGCGTGCAATTTCTGGGCATCTGTCGCGGAACCATGGAACAGGGCGGAATGCACATCACAGAGCCGTTGCAATTCTTCGATGGAAGTACCCTCCCGCAGCAGCTCCTGCTCGGCATGCATAATCTCGGCAGGATCCACATCCTTACATTCCCGGACGAAATCCGCCTGGACATTTTCCAGAGCTTCTCCGTGATTCAAACGTTGTAAGTAAGACTTAATCTGATCTTTCATATAAAAATTCCTCCGGAACCAGTATGCCCCGGAGGAAAGTTTGTTATTCTTTTATTTTTATGATTAATCATCGTAGAGTGTTTTGATAAATTCGCAATCCACTACCAATACATAGAAAACCGAGCCATAATGTTCACTCTCCACGATACGCCCATAATCCAGAACCGTCTTATAAGTTCCATCTTTGACAGCAAGTCGGTATTTGACATAATCATTGTATCCGTTCATGCCGGATTCTATCTGCTGCCAGATGCTTTCTTCTACCTGTGTCAGATCTTCAGGATGCACCAGATTACGGAATTGATGTTTCGTAAAATGCATAAAATCATCCAGATCCGTACATCCTGTCAGCTGAAGCATTTCCTGATTAGCATACAGGATGCGTTCATCCTCCTTTTCGGCCCGGTAGATGAAAAAGGCACCCGGCAGGTTGTCAGAAATATCCGATAATGAAAAACCAAGCTGTGTCCGTTTCGAATTGTGGAAATCCGACCGGTAGGCCAGAGCACCATGTTTTCCCTGTAATTTTACCTCATAGAGTGCAATGTCGGCATAACGGAGAATGTCAGAGACTTTTTCTGCGTTGGCGGGGTATTCCGCATAGCCCAGGGAAATGCTGTAATTGTGTTCGACGCCTTTGGCTGAAAAAGAGCGGGAAGCCTTGCTGAAAGCGTCTATCATTGGGGCAGCCTCTTCTGCACTGCAATCCTTCAGGATAATACAGAACTCATCACCGCCATTTCTGGCAATAATGGAATTATCCGGAAAAGCCTGCACTAAGGATTGTGAAAGCTGCAATAGAACCTGATCACCGATAGTATGACCATAGACATCATTGATAAATTTAAAATTATCCACGTCAAGTAATATACCGACACAGTTTTTTTGCTTATTTCCTTCCAGATACTCCTCCAGCTGCGAATTAAACCCGGTACGATTTAAGAGACCGGTCATAGAATCCGTCAGGGAGAGTCTGCGGAACTTTTTGCGTTGCTCGTCAACGAGCAGTATAGATATCGTAAGAACCTCCAGCAGTAAGATTATTGTAACATCACAGAATACTATCAGTTGTAAAAGTGTGTCATTCTTCCAGCCGCCGGTGGGCATGACTTCCAGCTTCCAGCTACAGCCTCCCAGAGTAAAATCATAAGAGACGGGATCCGTCAGCGTCTCCTCTGACTGGTCTACCACGGCATATTCATCGGTCAGAGGGGAGAGGGTCTTCGATAGCCGGTATTGATAACCGAAATTGGTTAAGGCATCAGCGGAATGCTGAAAAATATCAGGAACCTTGATGATAACCATAGTCAGGCCCCAAAAATAGGGAGTTCCCTTTTCATCCTGTAAAAAAACAGGATTACGGATCGAAAGGACGTGTCCTCCCTGTTCCAGCTCAAAAGGACCATGTATGATAAGCGCATCATTGGCAATGCTGTAATTTACGGTCTCTCCGCGGTATTTGTCATGAATCAGGTCTATTTTACCTGCTTCGTTGCCTTCGGCGGGATAGATATCTGTTACGATACCTCCGGGAGCCAGCTGGATGCTCCGGACGTAATCTACCATCATTCTGTCTGCAATGATATCAAATTTGTCAATTCTGCCGTCCGTACCGATCAGAAGCTGCTCCAGTGTATCCGTGATATTGATACTGTCATTCAGATCTGCGATTATGTTATCACCGTAGGTTACAGCATACAATTCCGTAAGAGTGCGGATATGCCTGGAGTCGGACTGCTGTACCATATGAGCGATCATATATAAGACGACGCTGCCGATAAGAAGTACCTATAACGGCAATAGCCATTTTGTATGAGAAAATTTGATTTTATTCCGTGTCATAGCGTTATACTTCCTTAGTATGTGTAGGCAAAATGATTTAAATTTAATTATAGCATTTTGAAGCTTTTTTGTATAGATACGAAAAGCCATTTCATCCTGTGTGAAAATGCCAAAAACACCGGGCTTCTGATTTGGCACACGGGATCGCTGGGGACGGAGAACTTGAGAAATACCACGATGCTGCATGAGGTGAGTATTCTTTATTTTTAACAGATCAGATTTTTATAGCTGCCAATACACTGTCTGCGATAACGGCTCGGAGAGATACTTTTATAGCGGCGGAAAATGCGGTTAAAATAGCTTAAGTCGTGGAAACCGCAGGAATACGCAATTTCCGTGATACTGTCGGAAGAAGTGCACAGAAGCTCACAGGCACATTCCACCCGGTAATAATTCAGATAATCAATGGGCGATTTGCCAATGATCGAGCGAAACACACGGCAAAAATGTTCCGGAGAGAGCTGCAGTACTTTTGCAAGGTCCGAAAGACTTAACTGTGAGGCATAATTTCTGCGGATATAATTCAGTACCTGTTTGATCTGGTCAGAATCCTGGACAGAATGTCTGGAAGAGGGAGTCAGTACTGTAAATAAATGTTCCCGGAGAATCTGTCCCAGCAGTTGCCACAGCATTCCTATGGTGAAAAATTCATAGCCGTTATTTTTATCTTTCATTGCAGCAAATAGGTCAGAGATGATCTGGCCGCAGGGAGTGCCTGCCGGATACAGAACATTGATCTGGGTCTCAGGGGAAAAGAGCCCGGCATATTTCTGCTGAAACAGTCTTCCGTAATTTTTGATAAGATGGTTCAGATCAAATACCAGACATTCATAGACGCAGTCTTTGGGGATTCCGCCATGTACAGCTCCGGAGGAGAGAAAGGAGGAATCCCCAGGATGCAGTGTGTAAGACTGCCCATCTGTCAACAACGTAAATTCCCCTTGCAGAACCAGTAGAAGTTCGCATTCTATATGCCAGTGGAAGGGCATTTCGTAACGGGGATGCAGCATATCAACATAATAGAGTTCTAACGGAAAGTCAGAAGTTCCTCTCGTCGTATTCTCATGGGAAGCCAGATATCTCATCATTCTATCCTTTCATAAATGAATCGTAACTATTTAAGAACCCATTCGTAAAACCGCTCTTTCAGGTCTTTCTTTTTGCAAATGTGGTCACAGAATATCAATATTGTCCAATATATAATCATTATAAGCAACGACACTACAAAAATGCAACAGTATAATACAAGTAACAAAATATAATACACGGAGGTATGGACATGGAAATCACAGGGATAAAAGATCAGATCTGCGATGTCTGTCACAAAATGTGGCAACTGGGATGGGTTGCGGCCAATGATGGCAATGTGTCTGTCAGACTGGACGATGGAACCTATCTGGCAACACCAACAGGGATGAGTAAGAGTTTCATCACCCCGGACAAACTGCTCAGGATCGATGTTGCAGGTAATGTTTTGGAGGGCTCGGAAGGACTGCGGCCGTCCAGCGAGATCAAGATGCATCTAAGATGCTATGAAAAGAGAGAGGATGTACGGGCGGTCGTACATGCACATCCTCCGGCAGCTACCGGATTTGCCGTGGCACATCGTCCGATGGACATGTACAACATGATCGAGGATGTGGCGGCCATCGGTGCGGTTCCACTGACACCGTATGGCACACCGAGCACGACAGAGGTTCCGGATGCCATTGAGCCTTATTTGCAGGAACATGACGTAATGCTGCTTGAAAATCACGGGGCATTGACAGTGGGAAGTGATGTGATCACCGCTTATTACCGTATGGAAAGTCTGGAACTGTGGGCGAAGATCACGATCAACGCAATCCTTCTGGGAGGAAGCTATGACATTGACCGGAAAAATATCGACAAACTGATCAACCTACGATCCTATTATCACATAACGGGAAAACATCCGGGATACAAGAAATTTAAGCATCCGCAGGATGGAACTCCTACGGACAGATAGGGGAAAGGAGTAAAGGATGGCTGCTTTTACGACAGTGCTTGCTTTTGACCTTGGAGCTTCCACAGGCCGTGCCATTTGTGCGGTCTATGACGGTGAGAGACTGCAATGGAAGGAGATCCACCGGTTCGATAATATACCGGCAGTAGAGAACGGGCATCTTCGCTGGAATATGGAGGCGCTGCTTGGGGAGATCTGTATTGCCATACAAAAGGCGGGAAAGACCGACAGTCTTGCTTTTGATACCTGGGGAGTGGATTTTGGATTGCTGGATACGGATGGAAAATTACTGGAGGATCCGGTTCATTACCGGGACGAGCGGACGAAGGACTGGCCCCGGCGTGTCGCACAGAAAATAGAACTTCACAGCCTGTATGCCAGAACGGGCAATCAGATTCTGGCAATCAATACACTGTTCCAGCTGCTGGCATTACAGGAGGAACAGCCGGAACTGTTAAGGCGGGCAAAGCACCTGCTGTTTATCCCGGATCTGTTGGCGGCAATACTGGGAGCGGATCTGACCTGGGAACGATCCATTGCTTCCACCAGCCAGATGTGGAATCCTGCTGCCGGAACCTGGGATTTGGAACTGTTGAGACAGATGGGAATAGATCCGGGATTATTCGGAGCCATGACAGATAGTGGCAGCATTACCGGAGCCTTGCCAGACGGCACGAAGATCATTGCAGTGGCAGGACATGATACCCAGTGCGCAGTGGCGGCCATGCCTGTGGCAGAGGGAGAAAGCGCAGCGTTTCTCTCCTGTGGCACCTGGAGCCTGATCGGCTGTGAACTGGAGACACCGATTCTGACGAAGGAGAGCTGCGACAGCGGTCTGTCCAATGAATACGGAGCCAATGGCAGGATTAACTATCTGAAAAACATTATCGGATTGTGGCTGATCCAGGAGAGCCGGAGAGAATATGCCAGACAGGGAGAGGAGTATAGCTTCGGAGAACTGGCGAAGCTGGCGGACGAAGCAGAGGCTTTTCACTGTTTTATTGATCCGGATGCACCGGAATTCGTGGCACCCGGAAACATCCCGGAGAGAATACAAAAGTTCTGCCGTAGAACCGGTCAGCCGGTGCCGGAGACAGTGGGAGAGACAGTGCGGTGCATTTACGAAAGTCTGGCGCTGAAATACCGATATGCTCTGGAGCAACTGGAAGGGATGACAGGCAAAAACTTCACAACATTGCATATCCTCGGTGGCGGAGCAAATGCAGGACTGCTCTGTCAGATGACGGCAGATGCCTGCAGACTTATAGTAAAAGCCGGCCCGGTGGAAGCGACGGCTCTCGGGAATATTCTTATTCAGTTGAAGGCACTGCATGCCATACATGATATCGACAAGGGCAGACGCCTGATTGCCGTGACAGAGAAAATAACAGAATATGCACCACAAAACAGAAAAAGAGACGCATGGGAAAATGCGTATCACAGATTTGTTACCATGATGCAAATGGAGAAAGAGAGGTAATTATGAGATACCCTAAGATTGGAATTCGCCCGGTAATCGATGGACGTTGGGGTGGCGTTCGTGAAAGCCTGGAGAATCAGACCTGTGAAATGGCAAAAATTGCCGCAAAACTAATCTCTGAGAATTTGAAATATCCGGATGGAACACCGGTACAATGTGTGATCGGCTGTACCACTATTGGAGGAGGTGCGGAGGCGGCCCGGGTGGCAGAACAGTTTCAGATGGAAAATGTAGTAGCAACCTTGTCTGTGACGCCCTGCTGGTGTTACGGAACAGAGACTTTCGATATGGATCCGAACACCATCAAAGCTGTCTGGGGATTCAACGGAACGGAGCGCCCCGGTGCGGTGTATCTGGCAGCGGTTATGGCGGCACATGCACAGCGTGGGCTTCCGGCTTTTTCCATCTATGGACATGATGTGCAGGATGCAAAGGATACGACAATTCCCGCAGATGTGTCGGAGAAAATCTTACGTTTCGCCAGGGGAGCTGTGGCCGTAGGCTGGATGACAAATAAGGCATATGTCAATATTGGAGCGGTAGCCATGGGCATTGCAGGCAGCTTTTGCGATCCGGATGTGCTACAGAAATATTTCGGGATCCGTGCGGAATGGGTAGATGAAGTGGAAATTCTCCGTCGTATTGCCATCGGCATCTATGATCCGGAGGAATATGAGAAGGCATTACAGTGGGTGAAAGCAAACTGCAGGGAAGGGTTCGACAAAAATCTTGGAAAAGATCTGCCGGAAGTCATCACAAAGTCAAAAATCATTCCTGCGGAAAAAGACTGGGAGTTTATTGTGAAGATGACATTGATTATCCGGGATATTCTGTTCGGCAATTCACGACTGGACGAGCTTGGCTGGCATGAGGAGGCTTTGGGACATAATGCTGTGGCCGGAGGTTTCCAGGGACAGAGACATTGGACGGACTGGTTGCCGAATGCGGACTTTACGGAAGCAATCCTTGCTTCTACGTTCGACTGGAATGGTCCCAAGGCACCGACTCCTTTTGCAACGGAGAATGATACCTGCAATGGTATTTCGATGCTGTTGGGACAACTGATTTCGGGAACGGCTCCCTGCTTCCATGATGTCCGTACCTACTGGAGCCCGGAGGCTTGTGAACGTGTTACAGGTCAGAAGCCGGACGGCGTGGCAGCAAACGGATTTATTCATCTGATCAATTCCGGTGCAACGGCGTTGGACGGGACTGGAGCGTGTGTGGACGAACAGGGCGACCATGTCATGAAACCTTTCTGGAAGATGACAGAGGAGGATATCCGGAAATGTCTGGATGTTACCGACTGGTGCAGGGCAGATTATGAATATTTCCGGGGTGGTGGATATTCCAGCCACTTTCGGTGTATTGCACAGATGCCTGTAACTATGCTAAGATTGAATATTATAGAGGGAATAGGGCCTGTACTGCAGATTGCCGAAGGATGGACAGCAAAATTGCCGGAAGAGATTCATCATGTGATTGATAAGAGAACAGATCCCACCTGGCCGACCACCTGGTTTTGCCCAAGACTGACCGGTGAGGGCGCTTTTACTGACGTATATAGTGTTATGGCAAACTGGGGGGCAAATCATGGCGTGACCGTATATGGACATGTGGGTGCAGACCTGATCACATTGTCCAGCATGTTGCGGATCCCGGTGACCATGCATAATGTGGACAGGGACAAAATCTATCGTCCTCATGCATGGACAAGCTTCGGAACACAGGATACACAGGCGGCGGATTATGCGGCATGCAGGCAGTATGGCCCTTTGTATCAATAAAATCACAGGAAGCAGAGAGAGGAATCCTATGGAGAATTGTCTGAAGGTAGGTATTTTAGGTGCCGGAAATATAGCTGGATCCATGGCAGAAGCGCTGAATGAGCTACAGAAGGAGGGAAAAGCCTGTGCTTATGCTGTGGCATCCCGTTCGCAGGAGAAGGCATTGGAGTTCGCACGAAAATGGAATATCACAAGAGCATACAGCAGTTACGAGGAACTGGCATCGGATCCGGAAGTGGACCTGATCTATATAGCAACACCACATTCTCTGCATTATGAGCAGGCAAAGCTCTGTATGGAACATGGCAAAAATGTTCTGGTAGAGAAGGCGTTTACAGCCAATGCAAGACAGGCTGAGGAATTATTTGCAATGGCAGAGGAAAAGAAGGTCTTTATTACAGAGGCAATCTGGACACGCTATATGCCAAGCCGTGAGATCATAACTGGGTTGCTCCGGGAGGGAGCGGTAGGTACACCGCAGATTTTGGAAGCGGAATTTTCCGTACAAAATTATGAAAATCCCAGGATGCATGATCCGATGCTGTGCGGAGGAGCACTATTGGATCTTGGAGTGTATGTACTGACAACGGCTTCCATGTATTTTGGAGATCATATTGTGAAGACGCAATCTTCCTGTGAGAAGTATCCGACCGGAGTAGATGCTGCAGATGAGATCCAGCTGACCTATGCGGATGGCAGTGCTGCGCAACTGCGCTGTTCCATGGTGGATAAAAAGAAAAACTGTGTAAAAATCTGTGGAACGAAAGGGTATATTTCCTGGGAGAGCAATAACAATCCCAGAAACCTGGAACTGTATAGCCCGGGAGGAATGCTGATCCGTAAAATCACGATTCCCACGCAGATCAATGGCTATGAATATGAAGTGCTGGCATGCCGGGAGGCAATCAGGAACGGGCAAAGAGAGTGTGAGAAAATGCCTCATGCGGAGACTCTTACGATCATGAAGCAGATGGATGAACTTCGGGCACAGTGGGGTGTGAAATACCCATATGATGAATAACGACAGAATCAAAAGAGCGGACCGTAAGGATCCGCTCTTTTGATAAGATAGCTATAGAGTATAATTACAGTATTACTTCTGTCAAATAAATAACAAAGAACACTTCTTTTTACAGAATCTAAAAATAAGTGAGTTTTTCGGCAAAACAAAAAAACAAAGTGCCTTTTTGCGAACCTGAGTGTCTCATACCTTTGCGTAAAATCCGCTATAATGAACTCATCAAGCAAACACATAAATGTGATTGAAGGAGGGTACTAAATGAAGAAGTTAAAATTAACAGCATTACTCGTAACTATGGCAATGACAGCGTCTCTTGCAGGATGCGGCAACAGCGCTTCCGAAGAGACGACAGACGGCACACAGTCATCTCAGGCGACAGCCACGCAGGAAGCTGCTGGTACGGAAACAGCAGAGAACCATGATCCCGTAACTTTGCGCTTCATGTGGTGGGGCGGTGATGAGAGAGCGCAGGCAACACTGGATGTGATCGACAAGTTCGAGCAGGAATATCCCTGGATCACGATAGAAGCGGAGTACGGCAGCAGTGATGGTTATCAGGAAAAGCTGACAGCGCAGCTGGTATCCGGTACGGTAGCAGACATTTTCCAGATGGGAACCGGCTGGATGCCCGGCTATGTAGAATCCAATGCAGGATACTTTGCAGATTTCAAAGATTTCTCAGATGTCTTTGATCTGTCTACCTTCGAAGAATCTATTTTAAAGAACAACGGACAGTTCGACGGACATCAGTACGGTGTACCGACCGGTATTTCCGGACATGCACTGATCTACAACAAGAATGCAGCTGATAAGATCGGTATTGACTTCAGTAGTGATTATACTTGGGACGATATTGTAGAAATGGGCAAGAAGGTCAAGGAGTATGATAAGGATATGTATCTGCTGACCATGGGAAGTTCTGAGCTGAATACCATGATCGTCCGCCCTTACTTACAGCAGTTGACCGGCAGCACAGTTCTGGTAAATGAGACCAAGAAGAGAGGTTTCGAGGAAAAAGATCTGGTGGAGGTACTGAACTACATTAAGACATTGTATGATGAAGGCGTTGCATCACCTATGTCTACTGTTATCGCATACGGCGCAGATCTGGGAACAGATCCTAACTGGATCAACCAGAAATATGTGGCAGCATTCGGATACTCCTCTACAGTAGAGACCTTGCAGGCAGCATGTCCCGATGGAAACTTTGCGGCAGGCAAGCTTCCGGTTATGACAAATGCCAAAGATGAAGGCTGGTACTGCAATGCGCCTCAGTATATGTGTGTCAGCGGTGCGAGCGAACATCAGGTAGAAGCCATGATGTTCTTAAACTACTTCTACAACAATGCAGATGCAGCCAAGATCCTGAAGACAGTCCGTTCCGTACCTCCTACCAGTGTAGGGCAGGAAGCATGTACAGAACTGGGCATTCTGGAAGGCATCGCCAAGGATAGCGTGGATATTATCCAGACCTATACAGGAACCAATGATCTGGGGCTGACCACAGAGGAAGAAGTAACTGCGATCCTGCAGGATGCAGCTACTCAGGTTGCTTACGGACAGGGTACTCCTGAAGACGTTGCCAAGTCAACGATCAGCCTTCTGGATAATTATCTGTCATCCAAGTAATCCCGGATCAGTTTCGGATTCGTACTACACAGAAATGATACTGGGGTATCCTGAAGGATTTCGGGATACCCCAGACATTTACGAGGCGGAGGTACTCTACATGACACCGAAAAAGAAAAAATTAAAAAAGAAGCAGTGGATCGGACTGGTATTCATTGCCCCCTGGCTGATCGGATTGATCGGACTGCAGGTATATCCTTTTGTTGCATCCCTGTTCTATTCCTTTACAGAATATAATATCATGTCCTCTCCGAAATGGATCGGACTGGCCAACTATGTGAAATTATTTACGGCGGATAATGAATTCTGGTATTCCGTAAAAGTTACTTTGATCTACACAATATTTACTGTACCCGGAAAATTAACAGTGGCTCTGATCGTAGCACTGGTTATGAATAAAAACATGAAGGGAATCAATTTCATTCGTACGATTTATTATATCCCGTCTCTGATCGGCGGTAGCATCGGTATTGCCATTCTCTGGAAGCTGATGTTCCAGGAGGAGGGTATTATCAATTCCCTGTTGAAAGCAATCCATCTGCCGACCCTGCACTGGCTGGGAGATCCCAAGACAGCATTACCGACGATCATTCTGCTGCAACTTTGGACGTTCGGATCTTCCTTCGTTATGTTCCTGGCAGCCCTGAAAAATGTACCGGCGGATCTGTATGAAGCAGCGGATATCGATGGAGCCAGCAGCTGGAAGAAATTCGTTAAGATTACATTGCCACAGATTTCCTCCTGTCTCTTATACACATCTCCGAGCCCACGAGACAGGCAGAAATCT
>ENA-UADS01000218-UADS01000218.1-human-gut-metagenome-genome-assembly--contig:-NODE-218-length-13025-cov-5.274402_pt1 | contig 13025 bp, 10 predicted proteins | sample MGYA00244265_ERZ654261 | MGnify/ENA primary metagenome ERZ654261 (study PRJEB26926, sample SAMN06165265) | human gut metagenome | biome: ENVO:00009003; feature: ENVO:2100002; material: ENVO:00002003... | reverse complement strand
CTGTCTCGTGGGCTCGGAGATGTGTATAAGAGACAGGCAGATGGCTGGTATATCTTGTGACGGGAAGCACGAATGAAGTTGTGATCTTAAATGCGACCAACTACCTGAAATTCGACACGCTGTTCTACTATGTGACGGCGGTGATCTGCGTGCTCCGAAACGCCATGCAGGGACTGGGCGATCATATCACGCCGCTCATTTCGAGTTCGCTTGAGATGGTCGGGAAAATCGTGATCGCCGCCACGCTTGTGCCGATGTTAGGCTACACCGGTGTTATTGTGGCGGAGCCGCTCGTGTGGTTTATCATGGTGCTTCCGCTCGTCGTGCAGATCTTCCGGATGCCGGTACTTCGGGAAGAAAACAGGGGAAATCAAGGAAAATGATGCGTAGTTGGACGATAACAACGCTTGAAATGCCATAAAATCAAGTAATTACAGGATTTCACAAAAAGTTCACAGAAAATTAGCACTCACCTCTTGACAGCGCTAATAAGTGGTGGTATAACATAGTCAGAACAAAGGAAGAGGGAACAAAAAGAGAAGATGATTCCCCAGAGTTCCTTCGTCTGAGGTTCCAAAACAAAGGTAAAAAACATGGGAGGTTCCACAGAAAGTGGACCGGTAGAAAAAGGAGAGATGACTTATGTTACTGCCTAGCATTTTTGGAGAAAACTTATTTGATGACTGGATGGATTTCTCATTCCCAGAGATTCCGGATGTTGATAAAACATTGTATGGTAAACATGCAAAGAACATGATGAAGACAGATGTAAAGGAGACCGAGAAAGGTTACGAAGTAGCCGTTGATCTTCCAGGATTTAAGAAAGACGAGATCCAGCTTGAGTTAAACGATGGTTACCTTACAATCAGCGCTGAGAAGGGTCTCGACAAGGAAGAGAAGGATAAGAAAGACAAATACATCAGACGTGAACGTTACGCCGGAAGTATGAGCCGTACCTTCTATGTAGGCGAGAGTGTTACCGAAAACGATATCCACGCAAAATACGAAAATGGTATTTTAACACTGGATGTCCCGAAGGAAGAAGCAAAGAAAGTACCGGAAAAACGATACATATCCATTGAGGGATAACAGATGAGAGGATGCCCCCGGAGAGCGAAAGCTCTTCGGGGGCATTTTTGTGCGTAAGAAGATTTTTACAGGTTGTATATGAGAAATGAATGTTGTATAGTATCTGCAAGAAATATCTTCTTTCGTGAATGTTATAAATGTTGGTTTCGTTACTTTTATTATATAACAATTGGATTTAAAGGGGATTATAATGACGCGGTAAAAAACAAAGGAGAAGAAAACAAACATGAGAATTTTTTTGGCGGAAGATGAACAGGATTTAAATGCCATTATTGTTCAAAAACTGACTGAGGATGGTTACAGTGTGGATCATTGTTTTGATGGCAGGACAGCAATAGATATCCTTTCCTGTACGGAGTATGATGCAGTGATTCTTGATATTATGATGCCAAAAGCAGATGGATTTACAGTGCTGCGTGCGCTGAGGGGAATGGGAAAGACAACACCGGTGCTATTTCTGACAGCAAAGGACGCTGTTTCGGACAGAGTAAAGGGATTAGACAGTGGAGCAAATGATTATCTTGTGAAGCCATTTTCGTTTGAAGAGTTGTCAGCACGTCTGCGTGCAATGATGAGGGGATCTTTCGGAGTTACTGACAATGTTTTGCATATTGCGGATCTTTCTTTGGATTGCACTTCCCACAGGGTAATGCGGGGGGAAAAAGAGATCACATTATCGGCTAAAGAATATGCCATGCTGGAATATTTCATGTACAATCAGGGGCGTGTGCTGTCTCGTGAGATGATAGAGGATCATGTCTGGAATTTTGATTACGAAGGGGGCACGAATGTAGTGGATGTTTATATCAGCTATCTTCGAAAAAAAATTGATGATGGATATGACAAAAAGCTGATTCATACAGTCCGTGGAAGAGGATATATAATGAGAGAGGAAATTTAAGATATGGGGAGATTCTCAATCCGTCTGAAAATAACAATCTGGTTTACTGCAGCATTGGTGGTAATAGTACTATTTGCATATCTGATGATTTTTGTCGTCAGCCGTCAGATTTTGATAAAAACAATACAGGATAGTCTGGTGGAGACAGTGGAAAATAATGTGGATGAGATTGAATATTTTTCTGGGATGGATGAAATCCGTACAGATGCGGATATTGATTATTTGATTGATTACCGGAAAGGGTATCTGGAAATTGACGACGATTTTCTGAGCAAGGTAAATGAAGTCTATACAGGATTGTATGATGAAAAGTCAAGGCTTATTTATGGAGAAAATCCAATAGCTGCAAAAGTGGCAGATCTGGAATTTGTGGATTCCGAGATTCAAAAAGTAATGAAGGATGGAACGAGGTATTATATTTTTGACCGGAAACTCACAGCAGAAGGACTTAACGGATTATGGCTTCGTGGAGTGGTATCAGAGGAACAGGGAGAGCGTCAGAGCTTTGGGATTATGCGGATTGCACTGGTTCTTCTGCCGGTTCTGGTCGTAATAGCATCTGCGGGAGGATATTTTATTGCTGGACGTACATTAAATCCAATTCAGAAAATAGCTGGGACTGCAAGAAAGATTGGAGAAGAAAATGATTTGAAATGCAGGATCAATCTTGGAAAAGGGAATGATGAACTGCACCAGCTTGCGGATATATTTAATGAGATGTTTGAACGACTGGAAAGTACATTTGAAAAGGAACAACAATTTACATCTGACGTTTCACATGAACTAAGAACACCGATGGCTGTCATTTCAGCACAGTGTGAGTATACACTTGAAAAAGAAAGAAGCGTAGGGGAATATGAAGATGCCTTGCGGGTAATCAGGCGTCAGGCGCGGAAAATGACAAAACTTATTGATCATATGCTGGACTTTGCCAGACTGGAAATGAAATCAGGAAAATATGCAGAGGAAGCTGTTGATATGGAAGAACTGGTGGCATCTATTTGCTCTGATATGAAGCTGATAAGAGAAAAGGAAATTATGCTTGATTATGAGACGGAGCAGGCAGTGTTTTATGGAAATCGTGAACTTTTATCAAGAATTCTCGTTAATCTTGTCAGCAATGCCTATCGTTATGGGAAAGAGAATGGGCATATCTTTGTGAAATTAAAGAAAGAAGAAACGGAACTTGTTTTGTCTGTAACGGATGATGGGATAGGAATTGCAGAAGAAGAGCAGGAAAAGATCTTCCGGCGGTTTTATCAGACTGATGTATCGCGAGGAGGCGAGGGAAGTGGACTTGGGCTTGCCATGGTTTATGAAATTGTGAAGTTTTACAGAGGAAAAATCCAAGTGAAAAGTGAGGCAGGCAGTGGGAGTGTTTTTCAGGTAAAACTGCCGCTTTGATAAAAGCAGACATATGGAAATCAATAATGATTATAAAAAATTTGTCGTATTAATAATGTTCTAATAAATGCATGATATAATCAAAGTACAAAGCAAAACGATTAGAAATGAGAAACTCTCATGAAAAAAGGAGGATTTGTTTATGAAGAGAGCAGCAAAACAGGTTTTAATTGTACTTTTGGTCGTGATGGCGGTAATTGGTACAGGAAACATTTCAGCACAGGCAGATTATAACTGGAAACCGAAGAAGGTTTCTATAGCGCAGTCGGCAAAAAAGGTTTCTCAGGGAAAGGAGTTTGAAATCAGAGCGAAAGTAACTCCAATAGATGCTGAGGACGATTATATCCGCTGGGAAATTATTTCAGGAAAAAAATATGTAAAATTTGAGGATCGTGACCGCACAGGCGATGAAATGGATTTCATTGCCGTAAAACCAGGAAAAGCAAAAATCCGGTGTTATGTACAGGGAAAGAGTAAGAAGAAATATGGTGATACAATAACTGTAACTGTGACGAAGAAAAAGAGTGATTATTCATTGGCAAAGGTTGGAGAATCAGTCAAATATGTAGAAGCATGGGATGATTTTGATTTAGAGGTCAAAAAAGGATCCTCAATAAAGAACAGTCAGTTAAAATGGGAGATCAGTGATACAAGTATTGTCTCGTTTGCAGAAAGAAAAACAACCGGAACGGACGTTGAGTTTTATGCGGAAAAGACAGGAACAGTACGGGTAACCTGTACATGTACAAGTGGTAAGGCAAAGGGTAAAAAAGTAGTATATACCGTGAATGTTATTGCGGATGATGATGATGACTACGATGATGATGACTACGATGATGACTATTATGATGACTATGATTGAGCATGATTGAGAGCGAAAGCTCTTCGGGGGCATTTTTGACAGTTTATGCAAAAAATGCCCCCATTTGTGTAATACTCCCTCGTCATCTTTTGTTTGTGCTATGCTGAAATTACGAAAGTGAAAGATGTGCAGATCACAAATCAAGAGAGGATCAATCATGAGTTTAAATTACGAATCTATCATAAAACAGATGTCACTCGAAGAAAAAGCCCTGATGATGTCCGGCAAAAACACCTGGGAGACAGTGGATTTTGAAAAATACGGAATCCCGTCCATGGCAATGTCTGACGGACCGCACGGATTGAGAAGACAGGCGGGAGCCGGAGACCACTTGGGATTAAATGCAAGTCTCCCTGCGACCTGTTTTCCGACCGCAGCCTCGGTTGCAAACAGCTGGGATGAAACATTAGGTGAGGAGATCGGAACGGCATTAGCAGAGGAAGCCGTGACCATGGATGTCAATGTGATCTTAGGACCGGGATTAAACATCAAGAGAAGCCCGCTCTGTGGAAGAAATTTTGAATATTTTTCCGAAGATCCGTACCATGCAGGAAAAATGGCGGCAGCCTATGTAAGGGGAATCCAGAGCAAAGGAATCGCAGCCTGCCCGAAGCATTTTGCAGCAAACAGCCAGGAATTGCGCCGTATGGCAAATGATTCCGTTGTGGATGAGAGAACCTTCCGCGAGATCTATACGACCGGATTTGAGATCGCGGTAAAAGAAGGAAAAGCGAAGTCGATCATGTCTTCTTATAATGAAGTAAACGGTGTCTATGCCAATGAGAACCGCCACATGTTACAGGAAATCTTAGTCGATGAATGGGGCTTTGACGGATATGTGGTATCCGACTGGGGTGGAAGCAACGACCACGCACTCGGCGTGAAAAACGGAAGTCATCTTGAGATGCCGGGCACCGGAAAATCCGGAATGCATGATATCGTAAATGCCGTGAAAAACGGAACATTAGAGGAGAGTGTGTTAGATCAGCGCTTAGATGAACTGCTCCGTGTCATTTTTGCGACGCATCAGGCGACCGTGGATGGAAAAGGAACTACTTTCAATAAGGAAGCGCATCATAAACTTGCACGCAAAGCGGCCGAGGAGAGCATCGTCCTTTTAAAAAATGAAGAGCAGATCCTTCCGTTAAAACAGGGGACAAAAGTGGCTGTGATCGGAGACTTTGCAAAGACTCCGCGATATCAGGGAGCAGGATCTTCCTTAGTGAATCCGGCAATGCCGCCGGAGTCCATATTAGAGGAGATAAAAGACAGCGGACTTACGATGACAGCCTGTGAACAGGGTTATATCAGAAACAGAAAACCAAATGCAAAAATGGTAAAAGCAGCCGTGGAAGCAGCAAAAAATGCGGATGTGGTGCTGTTTTTCGGAGGACTTGACGAGATCAGCGAATCTGAGGGACTCGACCGTGCCCATATGCATATGCCTGTAGCACAGGATGAACTGATCAATGAGCTTACCACAGTAAACAAAAATGTGATTGTAGTCCTCTCAGCGGGATCTTCCGTGGAAATGCCGTGGTATCCGTATGTCAAAGGAATTGTACACGGTTATCTTGGTGGTCAGGCGGGAGCGTCTGCGATGCTTAATGTTCTGACCGGAAAAGTATGTCCATCCGGAAAATTGAATGAAACCTATCCGCTTCATTATGAAGATACGCCGGCATACGAATACTATCCGAGCAAAGAGAGAAGCAGCGAATACCGGGAGGGACTTTATGTGGGATACCGTTACTACACAACAGTAGGTAAAAAAGTGCGTTTCCCGTTTGGTTTCGGACTCAGTTATACCACATTTACCTACCGTGATCTGACAGTGGATCCGGAAGGTGTGAAATTTAAGATCCAAAATACCGGAACTGTGGCAGGAACAGAGATCGCACAGCTTTATGTCGGAAAAGAATCTGATTCCGTGTTCCGTCCATTGCGTGAACTGAAAGGTTTTGCGCGGGTGGAACTGGCTCCGGGAGAAGAAAAAGAGGTAAAGATTTTATTTGACGATAAGACATTCCGCTTTTATGATACACGGACAGACAGCTGGGAAGTGGAAACGGGAACCTATCAGATCATGATCGGAAGCAATGCGGAAGAAATGCTGCTTGAGGGATCACTTGCGGTAAATGGAACTGTCACAGAGGGTGGCTACAGCAGAGAAGAACTGCCGGAATATTTCAGTGGTGAGATCAAAAACATTTCCGATGATACATTCCGCAGACTGTATGGAAGAGAGATCCCGGATGGAAGCTGGAGCGGGGAGATCCGCATGAATGATGCAGTCTGCCAGCTCTATTATGGAAAGGGAATTTTCGGTAAAATTTTCTACGGAGTGCTGCGCATTCTGTTAAAGATCAGCGAATGGCAGGGAAAACCAAATCTGAATGTATTGTTTAATTATAATATGCCGATCCGCGGCTATGCGAAAATGACGGGGGGTTTTGTCACTATGGAGATGGCAGAAGCCTTGACGGAGATGGCAAACGGACACCGCATCAGGGGAACGGCACACCTGATCAAAGCGGCAGTGAAACGGGATTAGATAAATAAGTGGCAAATATCAGGGACTTGTACTAAAATAAATCTGAGGTACAGGTCCCCATTTGCGTTTATAAAACGTTCGTGGGGGATGATATCATGAGCGCAGGTGAGTCAACATGTTTACATGATCGACGAACGGCGAATTGGAGCAGGTACACTGGAAGAAAAAATGGAGAAAATATATGATAAAAATTGCAATCGTAGAAGATGAAGCGATGTATGCAAAGCAGCTTGAGGAATTTTTACATCAATATGAAAAAGAAAATGGGGAGGCTTTTGATATCACGATCTATTCGGATGGGGATCAGATCGTCAATAAATATCAGTCACAGTATGACATCATTTTGATGGATGTGGAAATGAAATTTATGGATGGCATGTCGGCAGCGGAGGAGATCCGAAAAGTGGACACGGAGGTCGTTATCATTTTTATCACAAACATGGCACAGTATGCGATCCGCGGCTATGCGGTGGATGCACTCGACTATGTATTAAAACCGGTGTCTTATTTTGCATTTTCACAGAGACTGAGCCGTGCGATCGGGCGCATGAAAAAAAGAGAGACAAAGATGATCATGGTCAGCATGAAAGGCGGGACGGTGCGGATCAATATCGCAAATATTTATTATATCGAAAGCCAGGGGCATACGCTGATCCTGCACACAATTCTTGGCGACTATGAGACAACAGGCACAATGAAAGAGATGGAAGAAAAATTAGCTGATATGAACTTCTGCCGTGGTAATAAGGGGTATCTCATCAATTTAGCGCATGTGGACGGCATCACGGACGGCTGTGCCATGGTAAAGGGCGAGCAGCTGGTATTAAGCCGTGCGCGCAAAAAAGAATTTATGGAAGAACTGACAAAATACTGGGGAGAGGTTATCAAATGATGGAACATATTATGCCGGATATACCAAGAATCTACACAGCGGTCGCAGAGTGGATGGCATGCATGTTATTTATCCTGCCGGTCAAAAAGAGATTTCAAAAATGGCAGACGGCAGGCATTATGGCAGCTGTGCTTCTGATACAGAGTGTGTTTTTAGTCATGACGGATGATATTAAGATTTATTTCTGGATTCCTTGTATGATCGTGGCTGTATTTTTAATGATCGTATTTATCTACAGCTGCTGTGAAATTACTTTTACCGATGCTGCTTATTTTGGGATGATCGCATTTGTTGTCGCGGAATTTATGGCATCGTTCGAATGGCAGGTTGTATGTTACTTTTTCGACGAGGCGATGACAAACTGGTGGCTTTGCAGAGGTCTTCTGGTTCTGATCTATGGTGCGATCGCACTGATCCTGTATAAAATTCTGCGGGTACATATGCCTAAAGATGGGAAAATGAATATCAGCCACCGGGAATATATTTCCGCCGGACTGATCGCGGTTGCGGTGTTTGCTGTCAGCAACATGAGTTTCCTAACGGAAAATACGCCATTTTCCGGGCGCTATTCGTTTGAGATCGGAAATATCCGTACATTAGTAGATCTTGGCGGTATCGCGATCCTTTATGCGCATCTGATCCAGTGCCGTGAACTGCGTGTGAGAAAAGAACTCGAATCCGTGCAGAATGTGCTGCAGAATCAGTATGTGCAGTACAAGCAGTCGAGAGAGAGCATCGAACTGATCAATTATAAATATCATGACTTAAAACACCAGATCGCATTCCTGCGGAGTGAGGATGATCCGAAAAAAAGGGAAGAATATTTAAAACACATGGAGGATGAGATCAGGCAGTACGAGGCACAGAACAAGACCGGAAATAAAGTACTTGATACGGTGCTCACCACAAAAAGCCTATACTGCGCAAAACATGGAATCACATTTACCTGTGTTGCGGACGGCACACTGCTTGACTTCATGGATGTGATGGATATCTGCAGTATTTTTGGAAATGCGCTCGATAATGCGATTGAGTGTGAACTGAAAATACCGGATAAAGAGAAGCGTCTTTTGCATGTGACAGTTTCAAAACAGAAAAATTTCCTGCTCCTCCGGTTTGAAAATTATTATGAAGGAAACTTAGAGTATCAGGAGGGAAAACTGGTTACCACCAAAAAAGAGAAAGAATATCACGGGTACGGACTCAAAAGTATCCGCTATACGGTCAACAAATATGACGGTGCGGTCAGCATTGACACAAACGGGAACTGGTTTGACTTAAAGATCCTGATTCCGATGCGGGAAAACTGATCTGTGGCAGACCTCTTTGATGCAGTCGTTTAAACAATAGGGAAGTATGTGAACGATCGATCTGCGAGGCATTAAAAGCCGGATACTGGTTGATTGACACGGTGGAAGCATATGGAAATGAAAGAGCGGGCAGGCAATGACCTAGTAAAAAGAATCTTTTACGCCATGTTTTATGCATAATGTATAAAAACATGGCGCTTGTTTTGTCCAAAACTTCCAACATGCAAAACAGTTTATGCAAAAAAAGTGCAGATTGTGAAGATTTTTACCAAAGGACGTGTGGTATGGTAGGATACAGTTACAAGATCCGAAACGGATAAAGAAAACAAGGGAGGAAAATCCTCTGCTCGTCAGCAGATAAATTTTACATTGTAAAATTGCATTTTCCTTCGGAAAACAAGGGAGGATTTAGAAATGTTAGCAATTAACATGGATGACGTGATCAACGTTCTCAATTCCTGTAAGCCATACCTGATTGCGCTTGGCATTGCACTGGCAATCGCAATTATTGTAACTGTGGCATGCATGAAATTGAAAAAACCGGTAAAGAAACTGGTGAGAAAGGAAGCATGGATCGCATTCCTTATGGCAGCAGTTGTGATTATCAATCTGATCTGCTTTATTCCAATGTCAAGTATGATCTCACTTGCAATGGGAAATGGTACGATCACAGAGGAAACCTCAAATGAGGCAACCGCACTTTGCGAGGATATTGCAGATGAAGGTATTGTTTTATTAAAAAATGAGGACAATATTCTGCCGCTTACTGATACACAAAATATCAACGTATTTGGATGGGCATCTACAAATCCTTGCTACGGTGGTACAGGATCAGGAGCATTATCCGATGCATATGAGACAACAACTCTTCTTGGTGGTCTTGAGGATGCCGGATACAAGATCAATACGGAACTGACTGATTTTTACAAAGCATACCGTGAGGACAGACCGGAAGTTGGTATGTGGGCACAGGACTGGACATTACCGGAGCCGACAGCAGATTCTTACAGTGATGAACTGATCAACAATGCAAAAGAGTTTTCTGATACAGCAATGGTAGTAATTACCCGTGTTGGTGGTGAGGGAGCAGACCTTCCAACTGATGTAAGCAAAGTAACTTACACAGATAACTCTGAAAATTACAAAGATTTTGAAGCTGGTGAACATTATTTACAGTTAAGCCAGACAGAAAAAGATATGTTAGACCTTGTTTGTGCCAACTTTGACAATGTCGTTGTTGTATATAACGGTGCAAACACCATGGAACTTGGATTCTTAAATGATTATAAACAGATCAAGGGTGCAATCTGGTGTCCTGGAACAGGGCAGTCCGGATTTGAGTCTCTTGGTGCTGTCGTAGCCGGTACAGTAAATCCATCCGGAAAAACCAGCGATACATTTGTATATGATCTGACAGCAACACCGACTTACAACAATTTTGGAAACTTCCTGTATGACAATATGGATGAGTTTGCCGCTACATCCAAAAACTTCGGAACAGGCGAAGAAGAAGCAACAATTCCATCTTTTGTCAACTATGTAGAAGGCATTTATGTTGGCTATCGTTTCTATGAGACAGCAGCAGTGGAAGGACTCATTGATTATGATAAGACGGTTCAGTTCCCATTTGGATACGGACTTTCCTACACAGATTTCGAACAGAAAATGGGAGATATTACCGTAGCAGATGGTCAGGTATCTTTTGATGTAACAGTAACAAACAATGGAACTACTGCAGGAAAAGATGTGGTAGAGGTATATTACAACCCGCCATACACAAATGGTGGAATTGAAAAAGCATCTGCAAATCTGATCGATTTTGCAAAAACAGATGTGTTAGAGCCAGGCGAGTCCCAGACAATCAATGTAAGTTTCTCAGAAGAAGATATGGCTTCCTATGATACATATGGTAATGGATGCTATGTATTAGAGGCTGGTGACTATGAGATTTCTATCAACTCTGATTCACACAATGCGATCGCATCACAGACCGTAAGTGTTGCAGATACCGTTGTATACGATGAAAATAATGCACGTTCTACCGATGATGTAGCTGCAACAAATCAGTTTGCATATGCAGAAGGCGATGTAACATACCTTTCAAGAGCAGATGGATTTGCAAACTATGCAACAGCAACAGCAGCTCCGACAAACTTTACATTAGCAGAGGATGAGAAAGCTGATTTCTTAAACAACAGCAACTATGACCCGGCAAACTATAACAATGATTCTGATGAAATGCCGACAACGGGTGCAAAAAATGGAATGACACTTGCTGATATGCGTGGCCTTTCCTATGATGATGAAAAATGGGATACACTTCTTGACCAGCTGACTGTTTCTGATATGGATACAATGATCGCACTTGGCGGATATCAGACATCTGCAGCATCAAGTGTTGGAAAAGTTATGACTGTTGACTGTGACGGACCTGCATCCATCAATAACAACTTTACAGGAACAGGTTCCATCGGATTCCCGTCCGCAGTTATGATCGCAAATACCTGGAACAAAGATCTTGCACTTTCTTTCGGTGAGAGCATCGGTAAGATGGCAGATGAGATGGATGTTTCCGGATGGTATGCACCGGCAATGAATACGCACAGAAATGCATTTGCAGGACGTAATTTTGAGTATTATTCAGAAGATGGAGTTCTCTCCGGAAAAATGGCTGCAAACGCAGTGATCGGTGCTGAAAAATATGGTGTTTACGCATATATCAAACATTTTGCTTTGAATGACCAGGAAACAAACCGTACCGGAATGTTATGTACATGGTCAAATGAGCAGGCAATCCGTGAAATTTACTTAAAACCTTTTGAGATCGCAGTAAAAGAAGGCGGAGCAAAGGCAGTAATGTCTTCCTTCAACTATATCGGTACACAGTGGGCAGGCGGAACCTATCCGTTACAGACAACTGTACTTCGTGATGAGTGGGGATTCCGTGGATTTGTATTAACTGACTACTTTGGTGTTTACGGATACATGGATTCTGATATGGGTATCCGCGGTGGTACAGACTGTATGTTAGTTGCATACGATACGGAGACCAACCATGTGACAGATACCACAAGCGCAACAGGTGTAAAAGCAATGCGTCAGGCATCCAAAAATATCATGTATACCGTTGTAAACAGCCGTGCATATGATCCTGAAAACTTAAAGACAGGTCTGATGAACTGGCAGATCCTGGCAATCGTGATCGATATCATCCTTGGAGCACTGGTAATCTTCTTAGAGGTTCTTACGATCAGGAAATATAAAAAAGATGCAGCAGAAGAACCGGTGCAGACCGTAAATGAAACATCAGCAGAATAAAAACAGAACTTTGCAGAGATTACAATACATAGAGGTGAAAGCGTACAATGAGTAGTATAAAAAATCTATGGCAGAACTTTGCAGACAAACATCCCGGAGCCTCCAAATGGGTCCGGGAGGGCGGTCTGTTCGTGATCGTAAGTAACCTGATCACGGTATTTAAATACCTGATGTTACTGTTTCTGCCGCTCGCATTTGCCGGACTTCCAAACATTGACTTTGGATTCCCGGGAATCGACATCACATTATTTGGAGAAACATTCAAATGGAATATTATCGGTTATGATGCCGCACACGGTGGACTTCCATATTTTTGTGCATACATGGTTGCCATGGTGATTGGAGAATGCATCAATTTCCCGATCCAGAGAACTTTCGTGTTCCGCAGCAAGGGAAATATCTGGTATCAGGCATTCTGGTATCTGATCGCATTCTGCATCGTGACCTGTATCGTAAACTCCATCAACTGTATCTGGGTAGCAGTAGCCGGTATGTTCGTGCCGGACTGGCTGTACAATATAGGAACGACCGTGTTAAACGGCGGAGTTTCAATGGTCGTATTTTTCTTTGTCAATAAGATCATTTTCCCGGAAGGGGAAGCGAAAGCGTAAAAAATAGTATGTGAAAAACGAAATAAGCACATATAAAAAGCATGTTTTACGATTCAAAAGAATTGCAGAGCATGCTTTTTTTGT
>ENA-UADS01000162-UADS01000162.1-human-gut-metagenome-genome-assembly--contig:-NODE-162-length-14405-cov-5.733659_pt1 | contig 14405 bp, 10 predicted proteins | sample MGYA00244265_ERZ654261 | MGnify/ENA primary metagenome ERZ654261 (study PRJEB26926, sample SAMN06165265) | human gut metagenome | biome: ENVO:00009003; feature: ENVO:2100002; material: ENVO:00002003... | reverse complement strand
CGAGATTTCTGCCTGTCTCGTGGGCTCGGAGATGTGTATAAGAGACAGGTTTGATGTCATCCTGCTTTTCCAGATAATCCGCTAATGTATAAATATCATCCGGAAAAGAGCAGATAACGCGGACACCTGCGATATCATTTAAATTTTTTTCAATGTTGTCCACCGAAAACGGGATCTCCTGACGCTTCATTTTCTTCATGATACTGTCCGGTTCCTTGATCCTGCATTTTATCGACTCGATCGGGTTTCTGCTGTTCTGGACCGACAGCTCTGTATTTAATACATCCAGCTTTGTCTTTACCTCTAACATCGCACATTCGTACTGCATCATCAGACAGCGAAACTTCTGTAACTCCTCAATGTCCCCAAAAACATGATCCAGTTCCTTGACTGTTTCAATATCCATGTACTCCATTTGACTTTCTCCTTAGAAACATTATTTTGTAACGGCTTCTCCTGACCGGTTACCTTCTAACTACTATTTTACCATACTTTTACCAAAAATTTATTTAAACTTCTGTGAAGATTTCATACAATAGAATGCACACTCTGCGAACATTCTATTGTCATGAATAATAGAAAGTGCGTTTTTTACATCAAAGGTGCAAACAACCGTAAAAGGCACTGGGTTCCACGCAAAACAGCGGATCGCCCGCTCTTATATTTTTCTGTCACTTCCGTACTCTCGGCAAAAATATGTTCAAAATCCTTCCGCATTTCCTTCACCGCATCACAGTTGTACAAAAAAGCCCCATTTTCAAAATGAAGATACAAACTGCGATAATCCATATTGATCGTGCCACAGGTTGCCGCTTCCCCGTCGCAGACACACTGTTTTGCATGAATAAATCCAGGTGTGTATTCATAAATACGCACCCCCTGTCGCACCAGTCCTGCATAATAAGAACGTGTCACTTTGTAGATCAGTTTTTTATCCGGGATTCCCGGTGTGACGATCCGCACATCCACCCCGCGTTTTGCTGCAAGTCCCAGTGCCCGGTTCATCTCATCTGTGATGATCAGATACGGGGTTGTGAAATAAATCTCCTTTTTTGCATGTGCAATGAGATTCATATAAACACTCTCTCCGACGTGCTCGTCATCTAACGGACTGTCCGCATACGGCTGGATAAAACCATCCTGTTTCGCCTGATAATCTGTCTCTGGCAGATACTTCTGATAATCCTGATCTGTTTTTTTCACGGCATTCCACATTTCAAGAAACATGACAGTAAGGCTTTTTACCGCATCCCCCTCTAAGCGGATACCGGTATCCTTCCAGTGTCCGTACGGGTGGGTAATGTTAAAATACTCATTTGCAAGGTTATATCCCCCTGTAAATCCCACCTTTCCATCGATAACCGTGATCTTCCTGTGATCCCGGTTATTCATAAATACGGACAATACCGGAATAATCGGATTGAATACACGGCATGCAATGTCATTTTCTTCCATGCGTTTACGGAAATCATGATTGATAAAACCGATACTTCCGACATCATCATAAAAAATACGTACCTCCACACCATGTGCAGTTCTGTCTTTCAAAACGTTTAAAATCCGCTCAAACGATTCTGCCTGCTCGATTGCATGGTACTCCATAAAAATAAAATGTTCTGCTTTTTTCAGTTCTGCAAGCTGTGCCTCCAGCCCCTGTGACGCATCCGCATAAAATGCTACATCCGTGTTATGATATACCGGATAATGCCCGTATTTCCAGATATAATCCGACTGATTTGCAATCGACAAATCTTTTTCCTGCAGTTCTTTTATGACCTCATCATCACCGTTTAAAAAAGGAAAAAGTTCCTCATCGATCAATTCATAACGTTTTTTCATGCTCCTCGTCAGATTCGAACGCCCGAATAACAGAAACACACACAATCCAAAAATCGGAAAAGCTGCAATCAGAAGCATCCATGGCACTTTAAATGCCATATTTCCATGCGTTCCGTATATTGCAAAGACAACTGAGACTGCGATCAGCGTGGAAAAAAGGGAAATTGCCGCTGAATAACGGTTCAGCCATAAGAAAAGGTTGATGATCCATATCACCTGAAGCAAGACACTGATTCCGACAAAGACAAGTCTTCCTATGCTGTTTTTTACTGATGTTTTCTGTTCTGTTCTCATAGTATTGAAAAATACCGCACAATTGCTCATGCGGTACTCTTTTCTCCATTTCCGATTTATTTTTTAATTACGTCCACCTATTTTATCTTTTACATTTGCGTTTACTTTTCCGAGGTAACCTACCAGCTCATCTGATACTGTCACAATCCGCTCTGTCGCCTGATTGCACTGGTCAACGATCTGCTGGAATTCTTCCATATTCTCGGTCGTTACTTTGGCGCTGTCAGCATTCTGCTCCGCAAACTCTGTCAGAGATGTGATTCCACTCTCGATCACAGTCTTATGATCATCTAACGCACTTACTTCTTCACTGATTCCATCTACCGCATCGCTTGTATTCTTGATTTCCTCATTCAGTGAACGGAAAATCTCTTCTGTATCATGAATCTTTTCATTCTGTTTTACAAACGCTTCTGATACCTTCTGCGTGATCTCTACACTGATATTTGAATTGTCAATCAATGTATTGACAATCTGGTTGATCTGCTCTGTTGATTCTCTTGACTGATCTGCTAACGTACGGATCTCTTCCGCAACAACAGCAAATCCTCTTCCATTTTCCCCTGCTCTTGCAGCCTCAATGCTTGCATTCAATGCAAGAAGGTTTGTCTGATTAGAAATTCCGGCTATGATCTCTGTTGCCGTACGGATCTCCTGCGCTGACTGGTTGGTCAGATCTGTCTGCTGTCTTACATTTTCAATCGCAATGCCGCTCTCTTTGCTGATATTTACAAGTTCCTCCATGATTGCTTCTGCTGCTTTGTTGCTCTCTTTCATATGCTCTGCACTCTGTGCTAACATCGAAACATTTTCAGCAATCTCATCAATCGTTCTGCTGATAGCGTTGATCTTCTCTTTCATATCAACGGTATGATCTGCCTGGGATATTGTATTATCGGTAATGGTGGTAACTGCCTGCTCGGTCTGATCCAGAGAAGTTGTCATACTCTTAAAGATATGTTTGAAATCCTCCGAAACCTCACCAAGCTCCTTCGTCGCCTTTTTAATGCCAAGTACAACCTGTGAAAATGAAGTAATCGACTCCTGAAATGTACGCACAAGCTGTCCGATCTCACCATCTTTCTCCGCAAGTTTATTTGCCTTCTCTGCAACACCACCGGAACCTCCTGCCTCTGTGCCTTCGCCCATAAGCTGTCTGAAAACATCCAAAAGTGTCCTGATTAATGCAAACACTAACCCGAAAATGATTACTGTTGCAGCACAGATCAGTATCATCGCAACCATTGTGCCGATCACTCCATTTTTCAACAGCTCAAGTACAACAATCTGCCATACTGCCATAATCAGGAAAAACACACCAAAAACGCTTAGCAGTTTTTTCCATGCCATCTTTTTATCATCGCCCATTATTTTATCCTCCATCTGTTTTTATTACCTAAGACTGTCCCGCAGCAGGCGGCGCAGTCTGCATTGATTTCTGCATAACCTTATTCTCATACATTGCATGATCTGCTTCACGGAATACGGATGCAAAAGAATCTATGCAGTCCGGCTCATAAAATGCGATTCCCCGCGCAATCTGTATTTTCTGTTCATACTTTGTATTGTTTTTATTGAAAACCACAATGCCATCATCAAAATTTCTCAGCAACTCATCACATATTGCCTTTTCGGCCTGTTCGATGATGATCACAAATTCGTCTCCTCCGATGCGGTATACGATATGGTCTTTAAATCCCTTTTGTATCAGTCTGCTTGCATCCCTGATCAGCATGTCACCGAATTCATGTCCAAAATTGTCATTGATCTTTTTAAGGTTATTGATATCCATGACTACGACTGCATATTTGATCTTCTCATCAGCCGCACGTTTATCTAACTTATCCACATACTCTTTATATGCAGCTTTATTGGCAACGCCTGTCAGGGCATCCGTATACGCCTGCTCATTCACATAGTCAATGTAATGCCGCAGGTGATTTACCATCTGTTGCACGCTGTCTGCAAGTACACCAACCTCATCTTTGGATTCACAGTCGATATTGACCTCAAGATTACCACCGGCAACCTTCTGTGCAGCTTCCGTAAGTTCTTTGAGCGGACGCGTCATTTCCCTGGTAACATGGATTGTGATCAAAACCGATATAAAGATGATAGACAGCGTTGAAACCAAAAACAATCGGATAATACGGTTACTCGACGCATTGATCTCCTTTGCCGGTGCGGTGACAACAAAAAACATACCGTTTTCTAACTGTCTGGCGGTCATTTTCTTCTTTATGCCATCCAGATTATAACCGACAAGATTATCCTGTGTTCCTTTTTTGTACAGTAAATTTAAGACCTTTCTGATCTTTCCATGTGTATTTTCTTCATCAAGTCCTTCCGGATAATCACGGTGATAATAAATTACATAATCTGCTCCTGCAAGGAAAGCATAACCGCTCTCATAAATCTGTACAGAATCCACCTTTTCTTTCAGCAGTGCCATATCAATATCCATGCCCAGAACACCGATAAAGTCTTCATTCCTGTATATCGGCACCACATAAGAAATAATCCAGTCATTTTTATTCTTATTGTCATACGGCTCCATCCAGAACGCCTCTTCTTTTTCGAGTGCCTCATAATACCAGTTGACATGCTCCTTATCATCCTGTGCATATTTTGAAAAATCGACAAGGGAATCTTCAGTAACTTCGCCATTTTCATCCTTGTACCAGAAAAATCCTGTCTGGGGACCAGCAAGTTCCGGATTCACTCTCATATAGACTCCGCGTGATCCTTCTGTATTTTTCACAGTATGTAAGGCAACCTCCTGCACTTTCTTTACCAGCACATCGGTATTGTCTTTGTCCATCCCGTTTTTTCCAAGTTCGCTATACTGTTCTATTGTATAATCCTGAATCATATTCACGGACTGTTCAATACTTGTCAGCGTTGCATTGATCTCCTCTGCCTTATCCTCGCAAAACAGATTCATGAACTGCGCGGAATCCTCATTTACAAGTTTATGCGTATATAGAAAACCAACATATCCAAGTGCCAGCGCTGAAAGAAGTACACATCCTACCGTCAAAGCCAGAAATTTAGACTGTAAAGACCTCATCGGCAATCCTCTCTCTCTTCTTTCTGATATAGTTCTATTATATGCATTTTGTCATAAATTGTCAAAAATTATCACTCATTTTTTGTATGTTTTTTTGAACACTTTCGACAACATTTTCTTGATTTTTTTTCCGGGAAACCCTAAAATTATTTGTGGTATGTGACCATACCACAAATATTTTTGACACAATAGAGGTATAAATTTTATGGAATTTCAAAAATTAAATGCACCATCACTCAAAGAGTTATTTATATCCGAACTTGAAAATATGATCATTTCCGGCAGACTTCCGATTGGCACGAAACTCCCATCCGAACGTGAACTTGCCTCATCCATGCAGGTTTCACGTGCCGTCGTCAACTCCGGTATTGCCGAACTTGAAAAGAAGGGGTTTGTCGTGGTAAAACCACGGATCGGTACGTTCGTGGAAGATTACCGCAGAAATGGAACTATGGACACCTTAGTTTCCATTATGAAATATAATGGCGGTTCTTTAAGCAGTGATGAGATCCGTTCCATCCTCGAAGTGCGTATTCTTTTTATGAACCTTGCAGCCCGCCTTACGATTGAAAAAGCAAGTGACGCTGAAATCGAGGGACTTACCTTTTATCTGGACAAATTAAAAAATTCCTCCACCCCGGAGGATGCCGCTGCATCGATCTTTGAATTCAGCCACGAACTGAGTTTTATCAGTGGAAATATGCTTCTGCCGCTGTTTTTTACCTCTTTCCGCGACCTTGTTTGCAGCCTGTGGGTGCGCTATGCAATAAAATACAGCATCGAGGAATTATACCAGAGTGCCTTATCCATTTATAATTTCGTCCGTGCAAGGGACGTAGACGGTGCTCTCCATTACATAGAAACTTCCACCACAGAATGTATCAGCGGAAACCGCATGATCTACTGATCTTAGAAACACCTTCAAATAAACTTCATAAAAACAGCCGGACTTTGAGGCATTCTGACCGCTGCTTCATTATCTGACGATCACAGGTCACCTCAAAATACGGCTGTTCTTATTTTTCTTACATTTTATTTTGCAAACTGGCTGTTATACAGTTTTGCATAAAATCCATTTTTCTCTAACAGTTCCTCATGTTTTCCCTGTTCCACAATATTTCCATCCCGCATGACAAGAATGATATCTGCTTCTCGGATCGTGGAGAGACGATGTGCAACGATGAAACTGGTACGTCCTTTCATCATACGCGCAAATGCTTCCTGAATCTTGATCTCGGTTCTCGTATCAATCGAGGATGTCGCCTCATCTAAGATCAGCATCGGCGGCAGACACAGCATGACTCTCGTGATACAAAGGAGCTGTTTCTGTCCCTGCGAAAGACTTCCGCCATCCTCCGAGATCACGGTATCATATCCTTTTGGCAGACGCTTGATAAAGCTGTGAGCATGGGATGCTTTTGCCGCTGCGATGATCTCTTCCTCCGTGGCATCCGGTTTTCCCATCGTGATATTTTCACGGATCGTTCCACTCCTTAACCACGTTTCCTGCAATACCATACCATAATTGCTTCTGAGGCTCTTTCTGGTCATTTCATCGATCGGTGTTCCGCTGACACGGATCTCTCCACTGTTCACATCATAAAAACGCATCAGAAGATTGATGAGCGTCGTCTTACCGCAGCCCGTAGGCCCTACGATTGCCACGCGCTGTCCCGGCTGTACGGAAAGGTTGAAATCCTCGATCAGCTTCTGTTCCGGCGTATAAGAGAAATATACATGGGACAGTTCTACGCTTCCGTCCGCTTTCTCTAACACTTTCGCACTCTCTGCATCCGGCTTCTCGACCGGCTCCTCGATCAGTTCAAACACTCGGGCAGCACAGGCAAGTGCATTCTGCAGCTCGGTGATGACACCGGAGATCTCGTTAAACGGCTTCGTATACTGGTTCGCATAACTTAAAAGACTCGATAACTGTCCGACTGTAATGCTTCCTCTGATGGCAAGAAATGCACCGACGACACCGACTGTCGCATAGACAAGGCTGTTGATAAAACGTGTTGCCGGGTTCGTGATACTTGAAAAGAAGATCGCGCGCAGTGAATATTTCTGCAGTCTTCCGTTGATCTCGTCGAACTGCTCTAACGCCTCATCCTCATGTGAAAATGCCTGCACGACTTTCTGGTTTCCAACCATCTCTTCGATGAAAGCGGTCTGTTCGCCCCGCGTCTCAGACTGCAGTTTGAACATGGAAAATGTCTTTTTTGCAATAAAACTTGCAACAAACAATGATAACGGTGTGATGACCACGACCGCAACCGTGATATTCACACTGATCGTCAGCATAAAGATCAGTGTACCGAAAATTGTCACGATTCCGGTAAAAAACTGTGTAAATCCCATCAGAAGACCATCTGCAAACTGATCAACATCCGCGATGACACGGCTGACCACCTCTCCATAAGAATGGGAATCAATATACTTAAGCGGTAAATGTTCGATCCGCTCAAACGCTTCTTTCCGGATATCACGGATCACATTGTAAGTAATCTTATTGTTGCATGCATTCATGATCCACTGCGCGGCTGCCGTGAGCAAAATCACCACTGCCATACGCTCTAAGATCACAAGGATTCCTGCAAAATCAACCTGTCCCTTCGTGATGATCAGGTCGACTGCACGTCCTGTTAAGATCGGGATATAAAGAGTCAGTGCCACGGTAACTGCCGCAAGCACGATCGATAAGCCAAGGTAAAACCAGTATCTCCGGATGTAATCAAGCACTTTTTTTACTGTTGTCTTCTGCTGGTCTGTCACTACTTTTTTCATGCCGTCTTACCTCCTTCCTGTTTCTTAAACTGTGAGTTGTAGATTTCCTGATATACCTCACAGCTTTCTAACAGCTCTTCGCTGGTTCCAAGTCCGACGATCTTTCCATCATCAAGCACAACGATACGGTCTGCATGCTGGATTGAAGCAGCTCGCTGGGAAACGATAAAGACGGTCGTCTCTCCTTCCATTTCGCGGATGGCTTTTCGAAGAGCTGCATCCGTTGCAAAATCAAGTGCGGATGCACTGTCGTCTAAAATGAGTATCTCCGGTTTCTTTACGACTGCACGTGCGATCGTTAAACGCTGGCGCTGTCCGCCGGAAAGGTTTTTTCCGCCCTGTTCGATTTCAAAATCAAGTCTGCCCTCTTTGTTGTCGATAAACTCTTTTGCCTGCGCAACTGTGATGGCACGGTTCAGATCTTCTTCTGTCGCATCCGGGTTTCCCCATTTTAAGTTCTCGCGGATCGTTCCATGGAACAACACGGCTTTCTGTAAAACCGTACCAATCTTTCCACGCAGCTCCTCAAGCGGATAATCTTTGACGTCTTTTCCGTCCACTTTAATAAAACCGGACGTCACGTCATAAAACCGCGGGATCAGGTTGACTACCGAAGATTTTCCGGAACCGGTTCCTCCGATGATACCGATCGTCTCGCCTTTTTTTACCTTAAAATCAATATCCGTTAAAGATTCGTCTCCGGCACCCGCATAGGTTAATCCTACATGTGAAAATTCCACGGCATACTCTGCTTCTTCTGATCTGTCAGCGGTATCCGTCTGCACCTTATCCACTTTCTGGCCTGATCCGTCCGTGATGGATGGCTGCATCTCAAAAATGGACTGGATACGGTTTCCACATGCAATGGATTTATTGATATTGATGATCAGGTTTGCAAGCTTCACTAACTCCACTAAGATCTGTGACATATAGTTGATCAGCGCAACCACCTCACCCTGTGTGATATATCCGTTATCAACACGGACTGCACCGGTCCAGACAAGCACCACGATCGCACCGTTGATGATCACATAGGTAAGCGGATTCATTAGTGCTGATATCTTTCCGACATAAATCTGCGCCCTTGTCAGAAGATCATTGTTTTCATTAAAATGTACTTTTTCATCATCTTCCTTATTAAAAGCACGGATCACCCTGCTTCCTGTTAAATTTTCTCTTGTGATCCCAAGCACCTTATCGAGCGCTGACTGTACCTTTTTATAAAGCGGAATACTGATCAGCATGATACCGAATACGATTATGGAAAGAAGCGGGATCGTAACGACAAACACCAGTGCCGCTTTGACATCGATGGTAAATGCCATGACCATTGCGCCGAACACGATAAACGGGGAACGCAGAAACAGACGCAGCACAAGGTTCACGCCGTTCTGCACCTGATTGACATCACTTGTCATTCTCGTGATCAGTGTTGCCGTTCCAACAGTATCCATCTCTGTAAAAGAGAGGCTCTCAATGTGTGCAAACAGCGCATGGCGCAGTTTTGTTGCAAACCCGACTGCCGCCTTTGCCGCGAAATACTGTGCGGTGATCGAGCAGGTCAGACCGATCACTGCAAGCAGTACCAGCACCATACACATTTTCATAATATAGGACTTGTCCCCGGTCGCAACACCAGTATCAATGATTGCCGCCATAACCAGCGGCACGATCAGTTCAAAGGTTGCCTCGAGCAGTTTAAAAAGCGGACCTAATACACTTTCCTTTTTATAGTCTTTTAAATAAACCAGTAACTTTTTCATAGTATTCTCCATTTTTACGCTGCACTTTACGCATGACAAGTTTGGGCGTAAGCACAAACTTGAGTGTGAAAATCTTATTTTCACACTGCCCTCAAATGTTTATTTTTTAATTTTTTTCATCTGCTGCAAACCAAAGATCACTACCCCACCTATGATAAAGAACAGGATGGAAAAATTGTGGATCGTCATTGCAGGCTGTGGGGTATCCAGTGTTGTTGGGCCCATGATCACAGCATAAATAGAACCAAGCATCAGTCCGACGATCAGAAAGATCATCTGCGCCCGAAAACGCTCTAATGCCTTACGGATCAGCTTTACAATACTGAAAATACCGACTAACACACCACATCCGAATACGAATACTGTCGGAAAACTTTTTAAGTTTAAATGCAGGATATCCTTGATCGCCGTCACGATCGGCAGGTAAAGTCCCATAATTAAAAGCAGTGTGGAACCGGAAATACCAGGAAGCACCATTGCGCAGATTGCAACTGCGCCTGCTATGAATACATAAATTCCTGTTGTGACTGTCAGATGTTCCAGATTTACACTGTTTCCGCCGCCAACCGGATTAAAATAGGTGATGGCACACACAATGGCTGCCCCAACCAGTACAAACGGGCAATATGCATATTTCCCTTTTAGTGTGTCCAATTCTTCACGGACTACAATCGGAATTGCAAAAATTATAAATCCGATAAATAATGAGCTGATCGCATAAATATGGGATTCAAAAACATTTGCAAGGATCAGAATCGCAAGAACCATTCCTGTTACCCAGCCGATACCGAGCTTGATCAGAAAGAAAAACGCTGTTTTCTTTTTTTCCATATTTCCGGTGATCAGATCATCGATCGAGTCGATAAACTGATCGTAAAACCCAAGCAGAAATGCCACGGTTCCACCGGATACTCCCGGGACACTGTCTGCAAGTGCCATACAAAATCCTCTGATAAACTGTATTATGTACATACGGTTACCTCTTTCTTCCTTATTAATATTTACATGTGCTGTCTGCACACCATACTGCCTATTATAATCTTTCGGCTTCTGTTTTGTCTAGTATCGTAAACATTAATATTTCTTTTTTGTATCTTTTATTTCAATTTCCCGGCGCAGTCCCAAAAGACAGATCAGATTTGGCACTGCCATCAGAAAATTAAACAAATCCGAAATGCCCCACACCACATCGAGAGTAATCACTGCGCCGAAATAAACGCATATCATATAAACGACCTGGTAAATGCGGACACCCTTTTTCCCAAACAGATACCGCACGGCGCACTCGCCATAGACATTCCATCCGATGATCGTCGCAAACGCAAACAAGACCAATGAAACCGACAGCATCTCATCGCCCCACACCGGCAGTTCCCGGAATACGGCAAAACACATCCGCTCCCCCGGCACCCCCACATAATTGTCCGGATGGGCAATCATACTTGAAACCGAAGCAATTCCTGTGATTGCACACATGACGACCGTATCCCAAAAAGGCCCTGTCATGGAGACAAGAGCCTGATCCCGCGGTGAGGCATGCTGCGCCGTCGCAGCTGCCATTGGAATTGAGCCAAGTCCCGCCTCATTTGTAAAAAGCCCTCTGGAAATCCCGGTTCTTAACCCCGCCATCACCGTTGTCCCAACCACACCCCCTGCGGCAGCCTCCGGCACAAACGCAGAGGTCACGATCATTTTTACTGCCTCCGGGATCACCGTATAATTTTTCATAAGGATAAAAATACATCCGCCTAAATAAAATGCACTCATCACAGGAACCAGCCAGGTACATACTTTTCCAATCTGCCGGCTGCCACCGATGATCACCTTCCCCGCAAGCACCCCCGCTGCCATGCCGATGATATGCGGCGATACCGGTATCTGTTCCGTTATCGCCGCACTGATCGAATGTGCCTGCACACTGCTGCCGATCCCAAGCGACGCTAATATCGTAAACACAGAAAATAAGACCGCAAGTCCTTTCTGCTGCATGCCTCTCTCCAACACATACATCGGACCGCCGATCCTCTTTCCATCTTTTTCCGTTTTGCGGTATTTCATGGACAAAAAACATTCTCCATAACAGGTTGCAATTCCAAGCACACCGGTGATCCAGCACCAGAACACCGCACCTGCCCCGCCGACTGCGATCGCCGTGGAGATACCGATAATATTTCCCGTCCCGATCGTCGCCGCCAACGCTGTCGCAAGTGCCGAGTAGGAAGTATTATTTTTCCCGGAAAAACTAAGCCTGATCCCACATGGGATCTTACGCTGGATAAACCGCAGACGAAATGTAAAATACAGATGTGTCCCCAGAAGAAGCAGGATCTGCCCCGTGGCAGCAAGCTGACTGATTTTTTGCATAGCACACTAAAATCCCCGTATACGGATGCCCTTGTTCCAGTATACGGGGATTTTCTTTGATTCATTCTTTGATTTTTATTTTTTGTGAGTGCCCTCTATGCAGTTACTTTTTTCCGCTGTTCCACCACCTGTGCCAGCCGGTCCAGACTTTTATTGCAGATCACAGTATACACACTTCCAAAAATGTTTGCCCCGATACGCAGAATCACTGCATTCTGCAGTCCAAACAATCCTGCCGCGATCGACAACGCCCCAAACGTATTGAACGCCGTCTGCCATGCATAGCCGGCAGAATAACCAACTCCGATTCCTCCGATCATGCCGATATACGGATACATGGATTCCGGAAGGATCAGATATAATGCCACAAAAACAAGGCTTCCCACGATATTAAAAAGACCTCTTTTTTCTGCCCTTCCCATGCAGTCACCGGTAAACGGCAGGCAGACTGACATACAGGCTATCCCCGCCCACATCGCTCTTGGAAGTCCCAGAAGAGACATCACAAGCATCGCAGAGGAAACAATGAAAGTCAGTTTTACATACCAGCGGTTTCTGGCAGAGGAAAGATCAAATTCCCGGAACAGATCCAAAAAAGTTCTCCGGTATGGTCTGTTTTTCTGGTTCTTATAGAAAATCGCCATACAGATCACCATTCCAGCAAGCAGTCCCTCCACGCGCAGCAGATACGCATGTCCGCTCACGTCATATCCCTGTAACAGCAGATAACCGAGTACAAACGTAGAATGGTTGTACATGATCACATTGTGACATCCTAAGATCATCAGAAGCATGATACAGAATACGTTTACAAAGAATGCCGGGATGGGCGAAAGCATATTGCTAAGCCTTGGTCCCGCGATCAGTATTCCAAAAATACCGGCGATTGATAGCAGTCCATGCGTGGTTTTGATCCCAAAATCTGCCTGGCGCAGCACCAGCACTGCCAAAAGAACGGTCACTCCGACCACACTGTTTTCCGATCCGGTCAGTTTACTGTATAAGGTCACAACCGCCACACAGAATACCATCACCAGATAGACCTTAAAGTTATAGATTAAGATATGACGTCTCTTTTCTTTTTTGTCTGTTGTATTTTTGATGAGCTGTTTTGAACCTGTCGAACTGAGCTGAAGTTCCTGATAAAATGTCATAGTACTCTCCATTTCTACACTGTTTTTTGTAAAGTAGAGAGTACTATAGCGCAATTTGCGGGAAACGTCAAGGTTTTATCTCACACAAAACCGTTTCAATGCTTTTCTTCCCACAAACTGCAAAATCCTGTCTGCTAAAAAACCAATGATACCGAGTGTAAAAATACCGATAAAGATCCAGTCTGTCTTATAATAAAGTCTTGATGTGTAGATCAGATATCCGATTCCCTCCAAGCAGCCAGCCTTTTAACACGCGCTGCATACTGATTAAAATATCCCGGAAAAGCTCTCCGCTTGCCACCAGTTTTCCCGCTCCCGCAAATGTGGTAACCGGTCCCGGAAGAAAATCATCGCTGTAAAATAACGAACCGGTCTGCCAGATCAAAAGCAGCAGAACCCATGTGATCAGACCACTTTTTATAATTACCTGTATGACTCTTTTTTCTTTCTTCATCTTTCATCCTCCCTGTTTTCCAACAAAAACTACAACCTGCGTTATCTTTACAATGCCCGCCACTCCGGACAGAATTTTTTCCTATATATAAAACATCTCATTTTCCTGGAATCCTTCATTCTGTATCAGATGCGCTTCTTTCTCATCCACCGCATACAGACGGTATACAATGACCTCTACTTTTCTGTTCCACGATACCTTCCGCATACAGGCTCTGGTATCTCTTTTCTGTTCCATATCTGACCGCCTTTACAAATTCCGGCCGTATGATTGCCCTGCTGCATCCCGGATACAGATGAAATCCTTTCAGTCTGTCATAATCCGTAATAATTGCTGATTCTCCGATAAACTGCGCCACAAACGGTGTCTTCGGATTTTTATAAATCTCTGTCGGCGTTCCCATCTGCTCGACTCTTCCTTTTGCTGTGTGATTGTTTTCTGCTTCGACGTCTTGCTTGATGTATTTATATACCAGTTTTGTATGCGATTCCACGACGGATTGTGTAATCGTTTGCATGGCAGATGGTATTTTCCTTATTTTTCCAGTAAAAAGAGCTGCTTTTCTTCTGTCCTTCCCTGTTTGAGTTTATTGTTTTTCAGTTTTCGCGAAAACGCATACACTGTCATTTTTCCCTGTCTCTTATACACATCTCCGAGCCCACGAGACAGGCAGAAATCTC
>ENA-UADS01000155-UADS01000155.1-human-gut-metagenome-genome-assembly--contig:-NODE-155-length-14587-cov-6.270851_pt1 | contig 14587 bp, 9 predicted proteins | sample MGYA00244265_ERZ654261 | MGnify/ENA primary metagenome ERZ654261 (study PRJEB26926, sample SAMN06165265) | human gut metagenome | biome: ENVO:00009003; feature: ENVO:2100002; material: ENVO:00002003... | reverse complement strand
TCCGTACACTGTAATACCTACTTCATTATTTATACTTGTTTTTACTTCTGTTGTCAAGGAAAATCCCCGAAATATGGGCATTTTCAATTCAGAAAATGCCTGCCTGTAAACAGTAACCATTTTTACAAACATTTTCTATCCAGAATTCGTATTAAAGCATTTTATCGATCATCGCATGTACTGCTTTTGAAAGATCCGCTGATTTCTGATCTGCATCCGCAAGAGATGTTCCTTTTACACCCAGATAAAACTTCACTTTTGGCTCTGTACCGGATGGTCTTACACATACCCATGCACCATCTGTCATCTCATAGTAAAGAACATTCGAAGCCGGCAGTCCGGTCGGTGTTACCTTGCCTGTTGCAAGATCTGTAACCGTGTCTTTCTTGTAATCACGGATTGCAGTTACTTTATAAGCGCCGATCTCCTGTGGTGCCTGATCACGCAGCGTATTCATGATCTCCTGGATCTTTGCAAGTCCCTCGATACCCTTTAAGGTGATAGATGTCACATCATCTTTGTAATAGCCGTATCTCTCATACATTGCAAGCATTGCATCCCACAGTGTCATATTCTTTGTCTTATAGTAAGCAGCTGCTTCGCAGAGTGTCATGGATGCAACGATCGCATCTTTATCTCTCGCATAGGTTCCTGTCAGACAGCCGTAGCTCTCTTCCATACCAAACAGATAGGTTCCTTTTCCAGTCTTCTCGAACTCTAAGATCTTCTGTCCGATAAACTTAAATCCGGTCAGTACCTCTACCAGCTCGATTCCGTAATAGTCAGCGATCGCATCTGCCATATTCGTAGAAACAATGGAACGGATAAATGCACCGTCAGCCGGCAGGCTTCCATCGCGCTCCTTACGCTGTCCAATCACATAATCACCGATCAGGCAGCCGGACATATTACCGGTTAAGCTGTGATATTCCCCTGTTTTGCTGTCCTTTACATACACGCCGAGACGGTCTGCATCCGGGTCTGTTGCAAGGATCAGGTCTGCATCGACTTTTTTGCCGAGGGCAAGTCCAAGTTCAAATGCCTCTGCTGCTTCCGGGTTCGGGTAGCTTACGGTCGGGAAGTCTCCATCCGGCAGCTCCTGCTCCGGAACAACGTATACATTTTTAAAACCAAGTTCTTTTAATACGCGGCGTACCGGAATATTTCCGGTTCCATGTAACGGTGTGTATACGATCTTTAACTCTCCGCCCACTTTATCAATGCAGTCCTGATGCAGCACCAGTTTCTTTAACTCTGCAATATACGGATCGTCGATATCTGCGCCGATCACCTGATAGAGTCCTGCTGCCTTTGCCTCATCAAGCGGCATGGTCTTTACCGCTGCGTAATCAGTTACTTTTTTTACTTCATCCATGATTCCGGTATCATGTGGAGGTGTAATCTGTGCACCATCCTCCCAGTATACTTTATATCCATTGTATTCCGGCGGATTGTGGCTTGCGGTCACATTGATTCCGGCGATACATCCTAATTTACGCACTGCATAGGAAAGTTCCGGTGTCGGTCTTAAAGATTCAAATACATACGCTTTGATTCCGTTTGCTGCCAGACAGAGTGCCGCTTCATCTGCAAACTCCGGTGACATATGACGGGAATCATAGGCAATGGCAACACCGCGTTTCTGTCCGTTTACCCTGCTGATATAATTGGCAAGTCCCTGTGTAGCCTTGCGCACGGTATAAATGTTCATGCGGTTGGTTCCGGCTCCGATCACACCACGAAGTCCGGCTGTACCAAATTCCAGATCCATATAAAAACGGTCTTCGATCTCTTTTTCATTTCCCTCAATACTTTTCAGCTCATTTCTGGTATCCTCGTCAAAATAAGGATTGTTCAGCCAGCTCTCATAATTTTCTTTGTATCCCATTTTTCTTTCCTCCCATACTTACTTATGATTCTATTTTTATATTAGCGATAACGAACCTGTTTTTCAAGTACTATTCCATGCTAAATTTGTACAATTCTGTCCTTTTTAGTTGCTGTTACCGGATAATGTTGACAGAAGCTCTGACAATGTAGATAAATAGTCCGCACTGCTGCCTGTTGATGTTCCATCTCCGGTACTGTTTCCTGTATAAAGATCCGAAGATGTACCCGTGCCGGTTCCGCTTCCTGCTGCCGTGCCGGTCGATGTGTCAGTACCGCTTCCTGCAGTTGTTCCGGCTACTGTTCCGGTACTGCTTCCCGATGTTGTTCCACCGCTTTCGCCGGCCGTATGACTTCCTGCAAGACTTCCTGCAAGGCTTCCTGCCGCTCCCTCTGCCGAACTGTCCGCTTCATTTGCTGTTTCCGCAGTATTTTCTGTTTCCGTTTCCTCCGTGGTGCTGTCTGTTCCGGTGCCGTCACCCGACATTCCGACTACGATCGTTGCCTCCTCAGAATTAACAAATAATTTCTTATTAAAGGTATCGTACCCTGGCGCCGTGACCGTAAGACTGTGCACTCCATACTGGATTGGAACCGCCTCTTCCGTATCAACAACCTTTCCATCGATCTGAATGAGCGCATCCTCCACATCCACGGCAAATAAAATATTTCCAAACTTCGGTCCCGCGCCCTTTAAGGTATTAAGATCAAGTGTCTCTGTTCTTCCACTCTCGATCGTAAGCTCCGTACTGCCGCCGTACCCATTATTTGCCACCGTCACAGTATAGGTGCCTGCCGGCAGCTCCATTGTCATATCTTTGGTCACTTCCGCAAAAATTTTGCTTCCGATCTGGATAAAGCTTCCCTCAAAAAGATCCGTATTGGTCAGAGCAAGCTCTCCATGTCCGGTCGTAACCACAATGGAAATCAGTTTTTTTCCTATACCGGTCACGCGCAGTGTATCTAATTCAGTCAGATCAGACAACTGTTTTCTCAGATCATCCTCACAGATATAAAGATCTGCATCATAGGAATACCGCTCATCTCCAATCTTAAAAATACCACGGTCCATATCTACCGAATAATGCGATACATCAGGATATTCCCAGACGGCATCTGAAATCTGCACCTGTGTGACTTTTCCCTGGTCATCTTTTTCTCCCACCGTGATCACTCTGCCCGGCTCAAAATAAGACACTGCAGTGCGGTTTCCGTATTTATCGAGAAACCTGGTCGCAAGTGTGTAATAATACACATACTCTTTCCCGGATGCAATCTGCTCTAACGTCAGGCATTCCTCCTGCATGTCATTTGTTTTGATCAGAAACTGGTCACTTCCGATCACAGCTTCATTTTCCTCGGTCGTCTCCGCCGACTCATCTGCATCATCCGACGTTTCTTCCGTTTTTGCATCTTTCTCCTGATCCGGATAATAATAGCGTCCTGTCACGACCGTATTTTTCTTCCCACATCCGCCAAACAGCATGACCATTGCTGTAAGCAGTAATATGATCTGATATTTTATCTTCATGTATTCTCCTGTCTCCTACTGTAGCTTTGAACAATTTTTTTCTCACCTGATTATACCGCAAACTGTCTATACGGTAAAGTGAAAGAGCATCTGTAAAAACTGCTCCCTTGCGTCCTCCTGTGCAACGACTTTTTCCAGTTTTTCTATATTTCTTCCCGACAGCCACGCCTTGTGTGAATTATAATAACGGTTGGCGATCTTCCAGAATTTTTCCGGGTATGCAAGATACACATACAGATATTTCAGTTCCTCCGGCGACAGTTTTCTGACCCGGTCATATCCGCGGATCAGATCCATGCCAAGCCCGGCATTCCAGTTATTTTTTTCCATCATTTTCCGGATAAAGTTGGCAAGATCCCCGACGCTCTCCTGATACAGGAAATTTTCAAAATGGACAACCGCGATCCCTTCCCGTGAAAAAATGACATTGTGCTGGTTATAGTCCCCATGGCAGAATCCGATCAGCTGTTCCTGGATTCCCAGATCTTTTAAAATATCCGTCGTCTCCTGTGCTTTTTTCACATACTCCGGATACCAGACCGAAAACATCATCTCAAAATCATTCTTTTTCTTTTTTGCACGGATATAATTTCTGACTTTGTTCAATTCCCGGTTTCTTTTTTCATAGAGAAGAAGCAGATTATTCTGCCCTGACTTTAAAAACTCCGGCACACTGCCCTCATAATTCTGCGCAGACTGGTGAAGCAATGCAAGTTCTCTTACTGCAGAAAGCATATCCGCCCTGTTTTTCGTGTCACATTCCGCCCCCGGAAATGCCTGATATAATATGTATTTTGTTTCCTCCTCGTTCACGGAAAACGGCTCACCTTCTTTTGTCCGCATTACCGTCTCCACCGTTCTTCCCTGTCCACTCAGATGATCCAGCATATCCGCTAAAAACCCGGCCCGCTCCTTTGATCCTCTGTATTCCCGCAAAATTTTCGGTCCCTGCTCTGTATCACACTGATAGCTGTCCCGTCCTCTTGAGATGGACTTTACTTCCAGTTCGTATTGTTCTAATATCTGTTCCGGTCGATTATACAAAAAAACGCCCCCCATATGATTGATTACGGTCTTACCCCGTGTCTCTTCATCATATGAGAGGGTTTGTTTATTCATGACTACAGATTCGCTCTAACAGCAGTTCCCTGTTATTCAGTTCTGGATCATCAAGCACCAGTTCTAAAAGACTTTTTAATGTCTCCCCGATCTCTTTTCCGGGTTTCATCCCGGCAGCGATCAGATCACTTCCATTTACAGCTAAATCCCGTATTGTAAGACACTGATTCTTCTCTAAAATTTCCCGGTATAACGCCTCATAGCCATCTACATAAGAGAGTTTTTCTTCTCTCTGGTATTCACTCTGTGCCAGAATATCCGCACGTTTCACTGCAAATAATGCAGGATACTGTTCCACTCCGATCCTGCTTATCGCCCTTCTTACGTTTTTCTCGGAAAGCGGCGGATTGTCATCATGCCAGCACACCAGCCGGCACACCTTATCGGTCGTGTCATTGTCAAACTTTAACCGGCGGAGGATCTTTCTTGCCATCTCACTGCCTTCTTTGGGATGTCCGTAAAAATGGTCATTGCCGGAAGCATCCGTGGTTCTGCACACAGGTTTTGCCACATCATGCAGCAGCATGGTAAGGCGCAGTACCTTATCTCCCACAATATGTTCCAGCGCTGCCACCGTGTGCTCCCCGACCGAATAACAATGATGCTTTGTATTCTGCGGTGTCGCCATCATACGGTCAAACTCCGGCAGAAACACTGCCGTAAGTCCTGTTTCCCATGCAGTCCTGATTTCTCCCGGATGTGCGGATGTAATTAATTTTACCAGTTCAGTCTGTATCCGCTCCGCACTGACTTTTGCAATATCAGGCGCAAGTTTTACCATCGCTTCTTTTGTCTCTGCCTCGATGTCGAACCCAAGCTGCGCCGCAAAACGCACGGCGCGAAGCATCCGCAGTGCATCCTCGGAAAAACGTTCCATGGCACATCCCACACAGCGGATCACGCCGCGCTCTAAATCACCCACACCGTCAAACGCGTCGATCAGGCCGTTTTTGTCATTGTACGCCATGGCGTTGATCGTGAAATCACGCCTTTTTAAATCCTCTAACAGACTCGCGGTAAACTGTACATTTTTCGGATGTCTCGCATCCTCATATTCCCCGTCGATCCGGTAGGTCGTCACCTCAAATCCCTCATGTTCCACCATCACAGTCACGGTTCCGTGCTGGATCCCGGTGTCAATGGTATGAATGTTCTTTTCGGCAAATATTTCTTTGACCTGCTCCGGTTTTGCCTGCGTCGTGATGTCCCAGTCGCCCGGTGTGCGGTGTAACATGGTATCACGCACACATCCGCCGACTGCATATGCCTCATACCCGTGTGTTTCCAATGTTTCTATGATAAATTTTACTTTTTCCGGCAAAACGATTTTCATATACGGTAAGTTCCCTTTTTCGTTGTCTTGATCGAATAGAGCAGATCATCCGCCCTCTTGATCATCTGGTTGATTTCTTCCTCGCCATGAATGTCTTCTGCCAACACGATTCCAATGGAGCAGGAAATGCGCTGCTCTTTCCGGATGGAAATCTGTTTTTTCAGTTTCTCAGAAATCGCTTTTTCAAAACCGTCCGCCTGATCGATCTTCTGATAGATCTGCTTTGCCGTTTCCTTCAGCCTTTCTTTATCCGCGGTGAAAAATACAATAATGTATTCATCTCCACCATAGCGGCAGACAAATCCCTGTTTTTCACACAGACCGGAAAAAATATCTGCCATTTCCTTTAAAACCAGGTCGCCGACATCATGACCGTAAGTATCATTATAATGCTTAAAATTATCGAGATCAATAAACATCAGACCCAGTTCCGGTTTCCGTTTTCCACCCGAAAATTCATCTATCAGATCTTTGATCCTACGGTAAAAACCTTCCCTGTTGTAAATTCCGGTGAGCTGGTCAGTGACTGCTGCGAGGTAAAGTTTATTGTTCATCTCGTATATTTTATCATATGCGTCCAGACGGTTCAAAGAATATTTTACCTCGCGGAATAAAAGCTGATACATATTTAAATCATCTTCGTCGAGCATATACCGGTTTACGGAAGAATGCCAGTTATCCTTCATCCTCACATAGGTGATCAGAAAACTTTCGAGTTTTGCATTGTTAAAATACGGCACCGCCACCAAAGAGCACACGTCATCCTCACCAAACAATGCCGTGATATCCTGGTGTTCGTTATAGTTGCTGCTGATCTTTGAGATCGCGTAGCCTCCCGGATTCCGCTTTAAAGATGCGATGATCCTGCCCGTCCGCTCCTCGTTTAAATCGATCCCGGTATTATTGTATAATACCTGCGTCTGTCTCTCCATACAGCGCGCATACACCGCACAGTCCACATTAAAGTGATTTAAAAATGTTTTCATGACCGCATCGATCATTTCCTCTGCACAGACCCCGGTCACATCAATCAGTTTCTGCCAGGTCGAAATAAAATCCAGCTGGTGTTTCTTGCTCTTATAGGCTAATACCATGCTCTCCTGCCAGAGCAGTACGTCTAATTCCTGTTCGGAAACATCCTGCTGCCCGTCCGCCTCATCCACCGGCGGCAGTGTATCCATCATTTTTTTCGCCAGTTTTCCATAGGTACTGAAATGCTGCCTTTCGTATTCTTCTAACGTTTTTTTCTGCTTCTCATAACCTTTCTGATTTTCGAGACATTTGAAACATTCCATCCGCTTTTGCTGGAAAAGTGCATAGCTGAAAAACTGATTTCCCTCGGATCGGCTCAGATAATCCTCCGCTTTCTCATAATCTGTGTCTGCTTTTTCATAATCTCCATCGTGTACAGCAAGAAGTCCGCGTGAGAATGTATACAAAAACATGTCATCATCGACCTTTGCATAATCGTGGACTGTTCCAAACCTATCCCCCATCTTTTCTTTTTCTATAACGTAATTTAAAAACTGCCTGCAGTTGTTTAAATAACGTTCACAGTTAAACCGGTTACCCTCTAAGATCGACACAAGAGCGAGCAGTCCATATAATTTGGATAGATTGCAGACTCTTAAGCTGTTTAAATGCAGACGCTCCACCGCTTTCATGCACTGTGTCAGATAAAACTCCGCTTTTTCATATTGTCCACACATAATGCAGTTTAAAGACATGTTATACTGCACTTCCGCAATATCTTCCGGTTCCCTCAGATGATAAAACAGACGGATTGCATGCCTGTAATAAGCCATCGCGCGCTCATTTTCACCGATCGCACATAAGTTATATGCAATCCCCGAATAAATACGCCCTGCCTGGATTGATCTTTTATCTTTCAGTGCCTCATAAGTCCTCACCGAATAAAGCAGAGATATCTCATACATACCGTTTGTCGATGACAGCATAATATTTTTCTGGTATGCCATATTGATCAGATACTCATTTCCAAGTTTTTTTGCTATGCGGATTCCCCTGCTGAAATAAATCAGAAGCTCCTCGGACTGGTTTGCTTTTTTCACGATCTCCGGCTTGTTATCGTACGCATAAATATATACATGTGCCAGGTGATTGCGATAGTTGTAACGGATCAGATTCTGGATCAGGCTTTCCTTTATCTTTACATCCTGTGCACAGAAAAAGATGTTATACCAGCCGGACATCTGGATCTTTGCCTCCAACAGCTCGGATAAAAACATCCGGTAATCATCGGACATTTTCCCGGCGATGCGGTATGTTTCTCCTGCCATCTCCAAAGCCTCTTTTAATTTTCCCTGGTACATATATGCGGTCGCGATCAGATAATCCTGCTCATATGCACACTCCTCTTCCTTTCCGGCAAGATGGATTTTTTCCAGATCCTCGCAGATTTCAAGCGCTTTTGGAATATCCTGTCTTAAAATCGATACTTTGACAAATAAGAGCCACATGCGAAAGCGCGCGGCATCATCCACTAAAAGATTATCAAATTTTATCTTTCGCTCAATGGTTTCTAAATAATATGCCGCCTGGTCAAAATCAAGAAATTCCACCATATTCTGCAGTTTCCGGTACACTTTTTCACTTCCATAGTCAACGTATTTTTCGTCATCTATGGTTTCTTCTTTTTTTCTGCCGGAATTTCCGATATGATAAATCTTACTGCCATCATCTAATGTCTCATACAGCATTTCCCAGTCCGGCACCAGAAATTCCGGCATTGCCTGGATATCACTCACGCCAAGCACAAGACCGATATTGCAGTTTTCACATTTCAAAAAGCGCGCCGTAAGCTGCATGGTACTTTTAGAAGCCAGCTGAAAACGGTTCAAAACAAACAGAACCGGATGCCTGTCAGCAATGGCACACAGCATGCGCTCAAGTGCCGCCAACATGCGTTCCTGCTCATATGCCACCTCATCAAGCAAAATGATCTCCTCCCGCCCTGTATTATCCTGATTAAAATAACCAAGCAAAACCGGCCGGTGCAGATAATACACATCGCACGTTTCCATAAATTCTTCAAACGTTCCCGTCATATACCGCCTGAACCCATCACAGATCATGGTAAGATACGGCTCATACGCACAGGTAATCTCCCCCGTTTCAAATTCATGTACCTGTACGAAAATGTCTTCATTTTTCTCAAGCTGCTTTGTATCATTTAAGTTTTCTACGGAAAATTGTCCACTGTATCTGACTAAAAGATAGTTCTTTTCCACAGTTCCCAAACCGGCTGCTACCTGTTCTATCGCACCATCATAATATTTTTCTATCATCTTCTCCTGCCCCCTGGAAAAATAATATTTTGTGTTACATGTACTTTTTCTGTCCTGTAATTCATCGTAGAAACGCTACCGGAATCGTTTTCATATTATGTAAAATGAAAACAGAACCTTGTGATCCGTGAAACCTGGCTGTGTTCCCCGGATCATTTTCCAGTTCCGTTTTCATTCAAAGTAATCCATCTGTTTTCAAACAGACTATTAATTATCTTAGTATGCTTTACCCCAATATACTAATTTGTGTGCCGGCTTTCCACAGCATACACAGACATCTGAAATGTGCTCCTGATCGTTAAACGGCATACAGCGTGAGGTCACTGCAAGGTCTTCTTTGATCTTGTCCTCGCAAGCCTGATCCCCACACCACATTGCACGGATAAAGCCCGGTTTCTCATTTGCAATCGTGGTAAATTCTTCGTAATTATGTGCATCCCAGATATGTGCATCTCTGTGTGCTTTTGCACGCGCAAACATATCTTTCTGAATCTGCTCTAACAACTCTGGCAGTTTTGCTTCAAGTTCGTCTAATGCGATCTCAATCTTCTCTCTGGTATCACGGCGTACTGCCACACATTTGCCTGCTGCGATATCCTTTGGTCCAAGTTCGATACGAACCGGGATACCTCTCATTTCCTGCTCAGAGAACTTCCATCCCGGGCTCTTGTCGGAATCATCAAGTTTTGCACGGCAGACTTTTCCGATGCGTTCACAGACTTCTTTTGCAGTGTCAAGCACACCGTCTTTCTGCTGCTGGATCGGGATGACCATAGCCTGTACCGGTGCAATACGCGGCGGCAGCACCAGACCCGAATCATCTCCGTGTACCATGATGATCGCGCCGATCAGACGTGTCGTCATACCCCAGGATGTCTGATATACATACTGAAGTTTGTTATCTTTATCCGTATACTGGATGCCAAATGCTTTCGCAAATCCATTGCCAAAGTTGTGGCTGGTTCCTGACTGTAATGCCTTTCCATCATGCATCAGTGCTTCGATCGTGTAAGTTGCCTCCGCACCTGCAAATTTTTCTTTTTCCGTCTTCTGTCCGCGTACAACCGGCATTGCTAATACTTCCTCACAGAAATCCGCATAGACATTTAACATCTGTACGGTTCTCTGCTCTGCTTCCTCTGCGGTCGCATGTGCGGTGTGTCCCTCCTGCCATAAGAACTCTCTGGAACGTAAGAAAGGACGTGTCTCCTTCTCCCATCTTACAACAGAACACCACTGGTTATATACCTTTGGCAGATCACGGTAAGACTGGATGATGTTTTTATAGAAATCACAGAACAATGTCTCAGAAGTCGGTCTGACACACAGACGTTCCGGAAGCTGATTCAAACCACCATAAGTTACCCATGCAACCTCCGGTGCAAATCCCTCCACATGATCTTTTTCTTTCTCTAACAGACTCTCCGGGATAAACAGCGGTAAATATACGTTCTCAACACCGGTCTCTTTGAAACGGCGGTCTAACTCATGCTGAATATTTTCCCAGATCGCATAGCCTGCCGGACGAAGGATCATACATCCCTTTACGGATGAATAATCGATCAGTTCCGCTTTCTTGACCACATCTGTATACCACTGGGCAAAATCTTCCTCCATGGAAGTGATTGCCTCTACTAACTTCTTGTCCTTTGCCATGATAAATCTCCTTACTCTTCTATCTAAACCTTTGGATTTATTTTATGATAAACCAAAAGGCTTGTCAATTTCAAACTCCAGTTTTCTATGCGTTTTCGGATGCCGGAACGCGATCTTAAAAGAGCACAGTGCAAGCTGTCCGCCCGACGGTGCAATGTTTTCTTTGAAGTTGTACTTTTTATCCCCAACGATCGGCATCCCTGCATGTGCAAGCTGCACCCGGATCTGATGGTGGCGTCCGGTATCAAGTTTGATACGCAAAACGGCATGTTTTCCATCCTGCTCGACCACCTCATAGGAAAGGCTGGCATGTTTTGCCTGCGGTGTTCCTCTTTCCACCACCTCGGAGGTATTTGTCTTTCCATTTTGTAAAAGTTCATCCTCTAAGGTTCCTTTTTTCTTTTCCGGCACGCCGTCCGTCATCGCATAATAATATTTGTCCGCCAGTTTTGTTTTGATCTGGCGGCTTAGATCTGCCGCTGCTTCTTTATTTTTTGCAAACACCATAATGCCTTCCACCGGCTGGTCTAACCGATGTACCACACCAATATAAGGAAGCTCCCCTTTGGATGCACGGTAATTTTTTAGCAGGCTCTCCATGTCCGCCTGCCCGATGCGTCTGGTCTGTGTCGCCACGCCTGCCGGTTTTTTACAGACGATAATGTCTTCATCTTCATAAATGATCGCTGGCTGCATACTGTTCCTCATTTCTACTGCTTGATCGGCATATTGTCCACGCAGCTTTTAAAATCATCTCTCCTTGCAGATTCTTCTCCCGGCAAAGGAGTAGCTCTCTTTCCACCGCTCTTAGAACATTCCTGGCACGCATCTGCCCCTGCAGATGCCTCTGTTCTTCCAAATCTGCACTGTTCCAGGTGATCTCCGCTTGCAAGATACACGCCCTCTGTGCTTTCTTCTGCCATTACAACAACTGGTTTTTCGTAGTTACTCATTTGTGTTTCCTCGCTTATCCTATATTGATCGGGATATGAAAAATGTGCCCTGTTTTTCTGTCCTGTTATCTGAACCCGAACATTTTTATTATATCCCCTTTTTATACTCTATCTCAAGCTCTTCTGCAAGATATCCATCACTCATGCAATGCATGTCGGAAATGCAGCTTTTTCAAAGCATCTTCTGTCCGAAAGCAAATCTGCATATTCGGCTTTTCATAGCAAAGACGGTTAATCGCTTCTTTCTTATCAATCAAATGATCAAAATCTTCCGTTTCTGATCTGTACTTTCATCAAATTCATATTACTTCTTTGAAAACGATGTACTGGCAATAAGGCGCGGAAGCCATTTTCTGACTTCCGCGCCATTTTTCTTTTCTCTGATACATGCAAAATAAAAAACCTTTACAGTTTAAATGTATATCCTACACCCCAAATAGTCGGAGAATATTTGGGATAAAAACTAAAGTTTAAAACGGTATCCTACACCCCAAATAGTCGGAGAATATTTGGGATAAAAACTAAAGTTTAAAGCGGTATCCTACACCCCAAATAGTCTCTATATACTGAGGTTTATTGGTATTCATCTCGATCTTCTCACGGATCTTTTTGATATGCACGGTCACAGTTGCGATATCACCGATCGATTCCATATCCCAGATCTCACGGAAGAGTTCTTCCTTCGTGAACACATGGTTCGGGTGCTCTGCTAAGAATGTTAAAAGATCAAATTCCTTGGTCGTAAACTGTTTTTCCTCACCATTGACCCAGACACGTCTTGCTGTCTTGTCGATACGGATGCCGCGGATCTCAATCACGTCGTTCTCTACTGTGTTGCTTCCGATCAGGCGCTCATAGCGGGCAAGGTGTGCCTTTACCCTCGCGACAAGCTCACTCGGTGAGAACGGCTTTGTGATGTAATCGTCCGCGCCAAGTCCCAGTCCCCTGATCTTATCGATATCGTCTTTTTTGGCAGATACCATGAGGATCGGTGTATTTTTTTCCTCTCTGATCTGTTTGCAGATCTCAAAGCCGTCAATGCCCGGCAGCATCAGATCTAAAATGTACATATCAAAATCTTCGGAGAGCGCACGTTTTAATCCGACCACGCCGTCATTCTCAGTCTCCACCTCAAACCCGCTGAGTTCTAAATAATCTTTCTCCAGGTCTGCGATTGCAACCTCATCTTCAATAATCAAAACTTTACTCATTTGGTACCTCCTGATATTTACGAATTACAAAATACATGACCGTTCCGATGGACTCTTTGCTGGTCGCCCAGATCTTTCCACCATGGTCTTCTATGATCTTCTTTACAATGGACAGACCAATACCGCTGCCGCCGGTTGCCGAGTTGCGCGACGCATCCGCGCGGTAAAACCGGTCGAAAATATATGGCAGATCTCTTGCGGAAATACCTCTTCCGTTGTCCTCGATCTCCACCTGAATAAAGTCACCGACATCCTTGATGCGGATATTGATAAATCCCTGCTGTTTATCCAGATACTTGATGGAATTGCCGATAATATTGTGGATCACACGACGAAGCTGCTCCGGATCTGCTATGATCAAAACATTTTCGTCCACATAATTAAAGTAGGCAAGCCTGATATTTTTTGTTTCAAGATCAAGTCCGATCTCTTCTACGCAATCATTAAAATATTCCGATACATTGATCTTTGCGAAATTGTAAGGGATACGGTTCGTATCAATTTTAGCATACAATGTCAACTCATTTAAAAGCGTATCCATCTCATTTGCCTTATTGTAGATCGTGCGGATATATTTATCCCGCTTCTCCGGTGTATCCGCCACGCCATCCATCAGTCCTTCCGCATACCCTTTTACTGCCGTGATCGGCGTCTTTAAATCATGTGCAATATTGCTGATGAGCGTCTTGTTTTCTTTTTCGCCCTCAATCTTTTCCTCCGCATTATCCTTTAAGCGCAGGCGCATCTCCTCAAACGATCTGCAGAGTTCCCCAATCTCATCCCTGCTGTCCGATTCCACTGAAAAATCAAGATTGCCGTCCTTGATATTCTGTGCCGCCGTCTGCAGTTTTTTGATCGGATTGATCATGCTGGTATACATCCAGATGGTCAGCATCGTCGCAGTCAGCACAAGGATCAGCAGGATCGAGATCAGCACATCAATGAGAAGTTTCTTTACCTCCGGAACTGTCTCCTCTAAGATCGTAACAATAAAGGCACTTCCGTCACTCCCATCCTGAAACTGGAAGTCGATCTGCTTGATCAGCACCTGTTCGTCACCATCAATGTAAGTGCCGGCGTCCTCATCTTTCACCGTATCCCCATACGACGGCAGCTGTGTCAGCAGCGAAATGCTTGCATCCTCACCGATATAAATTAACTCTTTATCCTTTCTCACGATCAGATAAGAACTCTTCTCCTCTAATGTCTGGTTGAGTTCATTTAAATATTCCTGATCCTCCAGCCGTGCCGGATCATTCTTCGCCGCATCTTTCAGTTCCTTGAAACATTCTTTCGTAAAACGGCTTAAAAGCTGCATGGAATTGGAAAAATAGCTGTAATTATTTTCCTTGATCCCATAAGTCTGCTCAATCGCCTTCACCTGTATACGCTGAAAACTGAAAAGTGCCGCCATCATCAGCACGATCGGAACAAATATGATAATACAAAAAGAAATGATGATTTTTGATTTCAGTTTCATATTACATGTTCGCCTTTCCGGTTTCTGTTCCCACAAAAAAGGTCATAAGGGTATTTTATGACCTTCATAAACATACCTTTATGACCTATTATAGCACTGTCTCTTATAC
>ENA-UADS01000139-UADS01000139.1-human-gut-metagenome-genome-assembly--contig:-NODE-139-length-14905-cov-6.336296_pt1 | contig 14905 bp, 10 predicted proteins | sample MGYA00244265_ERZ654261 | MGnify/ENA primary metagenome ERZ654261 (study PRJEB26926, sample SAMN06165265) | human gut metagenome | biome: ENVO:00009003; feature: ENVO:2100002; material: ENVO:00002003... | reverse complement strand
TTCGTCACCGCAGACAGCATCTGCCCACTGTAAAGATCTGCCACCACGCGATACAATTTATCGTCCTCTAACTCCCTGCGATTGCCATCTGCATCCAGCAGATACACGTCGGTAACACGGTTTAAGATCATACGGTGCGGATTATAAGTAAACTGCAGGCCGTACATATACAAACGTGCGGATGTCATCAGATCCGACACGGATGCGTCGATCTCTGCCACGGTTTTTAACTCTTTTCCTGTCAGATATGCCTCGATCAGCGGATAACCCGGCACACCGTCTGCACCGATTCCAAGTGAAAATGAATTGAAAACATCTTCTACTGTAATATTTCCCTTTGTGTAGGTGTCACGGATCGTTCCACTCGGCGCGATTGCCACATCCACGGGAGTGCCATTATAATCCGTACTGTTTGTGACCGCATAAGCATAGGCATCTGCGATGAGATCCCCCAGATTATGCTCGGTATGGATGTTGTAGAGATCCTCCAGGCTGTCAAATGCTACATCATTTTCCGCAAGTACCTGTTCTCTCGTAAACCCAAACTGTGCCAGATAATCGGTATCCACCGTCGCCATAAAAGAATTGATTTCTTCCTGTGTAGCAGCATTCTCTGCAATGTCCGTCTCGATTGAAGTAAGTTTATATTCTTTCATGTTCCATCGGCCATCATCCTTTTGTTCTAAGGATAAGGAACCTAAATACTTGCCGTACTCACCTGCGGAAACGATATAAGTATCCCCATGCACAATCGGCTCATCCAGTTTCGTATGCGTATGTGCGCTGACGATCACATCCAGATCCGGCACTTTTTTCGCAAGAATCTCATCTTCTGACTTTGACTCATCCTCTGAAGTTCCACTATGGGAAAGACAGACGATAATATCCGCATCTTCGTTTTTCTTAATTTCAGCTACGGTCTTTTTTACTGCTTCCACCGGATCCGTAAACTGCAGTTCGCAGGTCGGTGCACATGCCAGTGCATCTTTTCCGAATACGCCAAGCAGTGCCACCCGGACATCGCCCTTTTGCACCATCACATAATCTTTCACACCGTATTCCGTAAATGCATCACGGATCTGCTGCTGTCCTTCTGAGAATCCCTGCTGTTCCATGGCATCCCAGTTGATATTACAGACAAGAAGCTCCGGCACGGTATCTCCGCTTTCCGCCGCGGTTTCAAGCATCTTAGCAAGCCCCTTTGAACGATAATCAAATTCATGGTTGCCAAGTGTTGTCGCCTCACAGCCCAGTGCCCCTAACATCCGAATCTCTGCCGCCTGTGTCTCAAAAACGGTCTGCACCAGCGTTCCCATGGAAAAATCTCCGCCATCCACCACCAGTGTATCCGGATCTTTTTCTTTCTGTTCATCGATCAGTGTCTTAATCCTTGCAAACCCGCCGATCATTTCCTGTTTTTCATCTACTACCGTTGAAAAGCTGTTCAGATGAGAATGTGTGTCATGCACGAACATGATATCTATTGTTTTCAAGTCCGTCTGGTCTGCCGCCTTCACATTGCCGGACATCCCCGTCATTCCCAAAACCAGAACAAAAACAAGGACTGCAGCCAGTCCCATTTTCCAATTTTTAATCTTTTCCCGTAACATATAAGTCTCCCTGTTTTACAAAGCATAATTTTACTTATATTTTACTTGAACTTTTAAAATTAGTAAATGGTGGTGCAGTCCTAATTTTCACTTTATCCAAAATATTTTTTACAATAGATTGATCCTGTCTATGCAACCGTAAATTTCTTTGTGTCCTTCCGCAGCATCAAAGATGCTTCCTGCGTCTGTTTCATCAGTACACGCATATCTTCTGCCTGTCTGTCAACATTGGTAACACGCTCTGCAATGCTTCCGGTACTTGCCGCACCATCATTCGCAGCTTTCGTTACCTCCTGTATATTTGCAACCACTCCGCTGACTGAAGCTAAAAGCTGTTCGGATGCCGCACTGAAATCCGTTACAAGTTCTTCAACATAGTTTGCATCTTCATTATAATTATCTGCCATTTTTTCAAAATCATCAAAACTCTCCGTAACGTCTCCTCCCACAAACTCTAACAGACGTTTTGCATCTGTGGTCAGTCTTGCAACTGCTGTCTGGACACGCTCTGTCACTTCCTGGATATTCCCGACCGTGCTCGCCGACTGCTCCGCAAGATTACGGATCTCATCTGCAACAACTGCAAATCCTTTTCCCGCCTCTCCGGCTCTTGCGGCTTCAATTGATGCATTCAAAGCCAGCAGATTTGTCTGCGAAGTGATTCCCATGATGGACTCCGCAAGAACACCGATCTGCTCCACGACTTTTGCATTTTCCAGTGCTTCCAATAAGCTCTCATTGATTTCCCCATGCACTTTCCTGATATTTGCACGGCTTGCACTGATTTTTTGTTTCGTATCAGCCGCTCTGGTATGGATCTCATCAACTTTTCCGTTTCCCTCCTGCGCATGCTCTGCAATTCCTTTTGCAGCTTCCTCAATCTCTCCGGACATCGTATTCACTTCCTGTGCAGCTGCTGCGGTCTCCTGATTTCCGGCTGCAAGTTCCTGCGTGATACCGGATACACTGTCGATCTCGTCCGCAAGTTTTGCCAGTGCCGTCTCTGCTGTTCCAACCGTTTCATCCAATGTATCCGCTTCGCGCTGTACATAGCCGATCAGATGTCTCATATTGTGATGAATGTCACGGATGCTGCGTGCAAGAATACCGATCTCATCTTCACGTTTCAGGTATTTTTCCTCCACACGCTGCGTAAAATCGCCCTGTCCCATTTTTTTTGCAAACAGCGCAGATCTTTTGACGCCCGATGTAATGTCGAATGTAAGATACAGTACCCATATATCCGTGAGTATACACATAATAACCATAAAATAGAAAAACTGATCCTGTTTTGCTTTCTTTTCCTGCTGCATTTTCTGCAATATCGGCTGCAGTTCCTGTTGTATTTCTTCCTGGGAATATTCCGGATGTTCCTCACTTACATATTCTTCCATGCTGGCGATCGCATCATTACGGATAGCACCCATATTTTTATCTCCGACAACTACTCCATATGATCCGATTATTAAAATCTCAATAATCAGAATCGTCATTTTTACCTTTAATGATACTTTTCCACTTAGGGTCACATCAATATCCTCCTTTGTTCTTTCTGATTTATTCTCATAAACGGTCCTATATTGGTTTCATTCTACTATCATTTAATTTTGATTGCAATATACATCTTTGACAATTTATCAGGCTTTTGTTTCCTGTCTGGTGTATTCCAGTCATGAATTTTTAAATTCATAGGACGTAATTTCCTATGAATTAAAAAAAATACGGCATATCCTGCCGGACACACCGCATTTTCATATTTCTGTTTATTTTAATGCTGCAGGATTGATCTTCTTTGTGCGGATATCCTCTTTTAACAGTGCAAGGAAATCTTCCCTGGAAACTGTGGTGGAATTCTGCTCTCCATGCAGTCTGTAACTTACGGTTCCGTCAGCTACTTCGTTCTTACCAAGTACTAACAGATACGGCACTTTCTCCATCTGTGCTTCACGGATACGGTAGCCGAGTTTCTCGTTTCTCTCATCGATCTCAACACGGATTCCGTTATCATCGAGATATTTGTATAAGTCATGTGAGTATGCGTTAAGTTCCTCATCCTCATTTTTTACCGGAAGGATCTTAGCCTGAACCGGAGCTAACCATAACGGCAGGTTTCCTTTTGTCTCCTCTAAAATATATGCCATGAAACGGTCGAGGGAACCAAGGATCGCTCTGTGTAAAACGACCGGCGTTTTCTTTGTTCCGTCACTGTCAATATAGGACAGATTGAATTTTGCCGGCAGACAGAAGTCTAACTGGCAGGTGGAAAGTGTATACTCATTACCGATCGCCGGTTTTACGTTTACATCCAGTTTCGGTCCGTAGAAAGCAGCCTCACCGATCTCCTCTGTATACTCAATACCGATATCATCAAGTACTTTGCGGAGTGCGTTCTCTGCGTTGTTCCACATCTCATCATCATCATGATATTTTACTTTATCTTCCGGATCTCTTAGGGAGAGTACACAGCGGTAATCTGTGATATTGAAATCTTTGTAAGTATCAAAGATCAGCTCAACCACTTTTGCAAACTCTGATTCGATCTGCTCCGGTGTTACAAATAAATGTGCATCATTCTGGCAGAAATGTCTTCCTCTCTCGATACCCTTTAAAGTACCACTTGCCTCAAAACGGAAGTCGTGTGCGATCTCACCGATACGGATCGGAAGATCTTTATAGGAATGCATTCTGTTTGCGTAGATCATCATGTGATGCGGGCAGTTCATCGGACGGAGTACGAAAGACTCTCCCTCAACTTCCATTGCCGGGAACATGTTCTCTTTGTAGTGATCCCAGTGACCGGAAGTCTTGTACAGATTTACCGTACCGACACAAGGTGTCATAACATGCAGATAACCAAGTTTGCGCTCTTTTGCTTTGATATAATTTTCAAGCTCCTGCCATACGGTATATCCCTTTGGAAGAAACATCGGAAGTCCACGTCCAACCAGATCATCGGACATGAACAGGTGCATCTCTTTGCCGATCTTTCTGTGGTCACGGTCTTTCGCTTCCTCTAAGAGTTTTAAATGCTCCTCTAACTCTTCTGCGGTCGGGAAACATACACCGTAGATACGCTGCATTACATGATTATTTGCATCACCTTTCCAGTAAACACCGGAATATTTGATCAGTTTAAAGTTTTTACATAATTTAGTATTGTCAACATGCGGTCCACGGCAGAGATCCGTGAAATCGCCCTGATCGTATACGGAAATATTTCCATCCTCTAAACCATCGATTAGGTCAAGTTTGTACTCATCATCTTTAAAAAGCTCTAACGCTTCTGCTTTTGAGATCTCACGTCTGTAAATCTTTTTACCTTCTTTGCAGACTTTTTTCATCTCTTTTTCGATCGCTGCGATCACATCATCATTGACAGCAGTATCGCCAAGATCGATATCATAATAAAATCCTTCTTTTACAACAGGTCCTACCCAGAACTTTGCGTTCGGATATAAGTGTTTTACTGCCTGTGCCATCACATGTGCACAGGAATGGTTGAGCGTATTCAGTCTCTCGTCTTCTTTAAAATCTACCATGATCAATCTCCTTTTCCTGAACTAAAAAGTCCCTTATACAGACAACTTATCTGTATAAGGGACGAATAAACAATCTTTTATCCGCGGTTCCACCCCGTTTATTTCCATGTGGAAAATCTCTCATTTTGATGATAACGGAATCACCGGACCGAATTAGGGCCGCTCAGAGGTGGTCTTCCTGATGTTCCATTTTAAGATACTCGCACCAAAATGTATCTCTCTCTTTAAAATTTCCGATCAGTACTCTTCTCTTCAACACGCTGTCTTGATTATATTTCAAACCTGGCATTCTGTCAAGTCCATTATGTGATACATCACACCTCAATATACGGATATTCGTGGAAATAATCCATAATGAGTTCCACCATCTCAACATTGATCTCTTTGACCAGCGGGCACTCCGTGTAAACATCATATCCACCGGCACCGCTGTAACGGTAATTGTTGAGACAGATCGTAAATTTATCATCATCAAGAACCGGTTTTCCGTCCTTTGACAATCCCTCGATCCGGCTGCCGATTGGATTCTCCGGGTTGATCTTAAAATCCACACCCATATAGTAGTCGTAATTATAGTGCTCGACTTTCGGAATCAGGAAGCTGTCGGAAACACAGACATTTCCATCCTTATCATAAGCAAAATATTCTGCACTGCGCTCCATCACGTTCTTTAACTGTTTTCCGGTGATCTCACAGACCACGAGTGTATTCGGATATGGATATGTCGCAATAATATCGCGCGTGCTCACTTCACTGCGGAATCCGGCGATCTCATTTGCCAGACCGACCGATGAGAGCATTGCCCCGGAAAAATGAAGCTGGATGCGGTTTAAAAAGTCAGCGATCGGTGAGCCGTACAATGCCATTTTCACTTTCTCTTCCGGCAGGATCGCGCGGCTTAAATGACCGATCGGCTGGTTCAGCCATGCCTGCACCGCATTTTCTGTGGAACGGTACTTGTCCGCAAGCACCGTTCCCTTTGCCGCGTCTGACTGACGCAGTTCGGAGCGGATACTTTTTTCATGATCTGTCATCGTAACCTCCAGATACTGATACTCCTTCGCATTATCACAAGGCTGTACCGTATAAGTACCGGATATATCCCTTCCCGGCACGGACATATGCTGATGTCCGGTCAGTAAAATATCAAAATCCAGTTCCTTACAGATACGGTATCCGACATTTTCAGTCGTCTGGGACAATGTCTCTCCGCTCTCTAAGTCGCACTCAAAACCGCCGTGATAGATGCAGATCGTAAGGTCTGTCTGTTCTTTCATCTGCGCAAGTGCATTTTTTGCTGCCTCAAAAGGATCCGTGATGTGAATTCCTTTTAAATTTTCTTCTTTTTCCCAGATATTAACATAATCGGTCACAATACCCACGATGCCGACACGCAGTCCGTTTTTCATCGTATGGAGTTTCCACGGGAACAATGTGTTTCCCGCTTCATCCGTAATATTCTGACAGACGCATACACCGTTGTTCCGGCTGCGGTATGCTGCCTGATATTCAAGCCCGTAATTAAAGTCATGATTGCCGAGTGTATAGTAATCATAACCACAGTCGTTCATGATATCGGCGATCACTTCCGGTGAGTCTGCCACCTGACGGCAGTAATATGCAAAGGCAGAACCCTGCAAAATATCACCGCCATCTAAGATCAGAGTATCTTCATCCTTCTTAAAATTCCCTGCACATCCGAACAAACCGACATTTTTTTCTGTCATATCCCCATAGGTCGTCGGGTAAAAATAACCGTGCACATCGGAGGTAAAATAGATTTTTAATTTTCTCTGCTGCATCTTTTAACCCCTCGCTAATTTTGTACGGATCTTTGATGAGATAACTTCAATAATTAAGATCAGTACGATCAGTCCGGCAAGAATTGCTCCTACCTGATTCCATTTGTATGCACTCATCGCAAAGATAAGCGGTGCACCGATACCACCGGCACCAACCAGACCAAGTACTGTTGCATCTCTCAAGTTCATATCAAAACGATAGATCAGCGTGGACATAAAATCCGGGAAAAGCTGGGATAAGATACCGTAACGGATCTTTTGGAACATCGTACAGCCTGCTGCATCCAGTGACTCTAAGATCCTGGTATCCAGATCCTCGATACTCTCAATAAACATTTTACTGATCATACCGATCGAACAGAGTGACATGGTGAGCAGTCCGGCGAATGGTCCCGGTCCCGTCACACGGATAAACATAAGTCCGTATACAAATGCCGGGATCGTACGGATCGCCATGATAAACACACGGAAGATCAGCGCAACCGGCTTTGGCATCAGGTTTGCTGCCGCAAGGAAAGAAAGCGGAATGGATAATACTGCACCAACGATCGTTCCTAAGAATGCGATACACATGGTTTCCAGTAACAGATAAGCAACACCGGATGTGGAGAGGTCAAACAGTAAATTCGTATCCGGGTGGAAAATTCCGCTGATGATCTTTCCTGCGACGGAAAGTCCGCTTCCGTTTGATCCGGTGGACTGAACCGTAGAAAGTGACCATGCAAGAAGCGCTGCAACAATCAAAGCCACAATGATCTTTGCGTACCAGGTCTTTGGTTCCTGCTCGTACATTTTTTTGATTGATTCATTCATTTTGCCGGTTCCTCCTACGTTAATTTCTTTCTGATATAATGGCTGATTGCTTCAATGATAAGAACGGTGCCAAAGAGAACGATCAGGATCATTCCTACACTGTCATACTCGCGCCATCCGATCTTTTCATTTAAGATCAGTCCAAGTCCGCCTGCTCCAACATATCCCAGGATCGCCGCGTAACGCACATTTCCCTCGAAACAGAATAAACAGACTGACATGTATGCCGGCAATACCTGCGGCATGATCGCAGAAATAAAGGAGTACGCCTTTCCTGCACCCATGGCTTCCATTGCCTCATAAGCTCCCATGTCGACCGTCTCGATCATCTCGTATAACTGTTTTCCGACATAAGCAAAAGTAAATACTGCGATTGCAAAGGTACCTGCCATGGTGCCAAGTCCCCAGATATAGGTTGCGATCAGGGCTGCAACCAGCGTCGGAATCGTACGCACGATACTTAAAAATACGCGGACCACACCGATCACAACTTTATTTTTGATCAGGTTGCTGGATGCTAAAATTGCAAAAGGAATCGCAAGCACACCACCCACAAAAGAGCCGAGCAGAGACATTTTGATCGTATCAAAAAGTGGTCCCCAGATACTTGAGATGTAACCGACTTTCGGCGGGAACATCTGCGCTAAAATGTCAAAGAAAAACCGTATTCTCGTCACAAGTGTTGTCATGGAAAAACCTGTAACTTTCACAGAGATCCATGTTGCGATCACGATCAGAATAATAATGAGCGGCGCGCGGGAACATTTTTCTTCCACAACTTTGCCGTTTGCAAGCACAAGTTTTTTCGGTTTAAATATTTTATCGTACAATCCCATTACGCTTCCTCCGTTTTCTCCGGAATCTTTCCTTCGTAAATTGTGTTTAACACGTCCTGTGTCACATTCTCGGAAGGTCCGTCATAGACGATCTTTCCGGCACGGATTCCGATGATGCGGTCTGCATATTCGAGTGCTAATTCCACATGATGGATGTTGATCAGGATCGAAATATTCATATCCTGATTGATCTTTCTGAAATCACTCATAACCTGTTTTGCCGTTACCGGATCAAGTGCTGCAACCGGCTCATCTGCTAAGATAATCTCCGGATTCTGCGCAAGTGTACGTGCTAAGGCAACACGCTGCTGCTGACCACCGGAAAGCTGGTCTGCACGGATATATGCTTTATCCAGAATACCGACTTTATCCAGGCTCTCAAGTGCCTGCATTTTGTCTTCTTTTTTAAACACACCAAGCAGAACTCTCCAGAAAGGCATTTCCGGCACTTTTGCCATCAATACGTTACGGATTACTGTTGTTCGTGTGACAAGATTGAATGACTGGAAGATCATTCCGATCTTTCTGCGGAAAGTACGAAGCTCTTTTCCTTTTAAGTTTTTAACCTCTAATCCATCCACCGTCAGAGTTCCTGATGTGATGTCATGCATACGGTTGATCGTCCGCAGTAACGTGGACTTTCCTGCACCGGAAAGACCGATGATCGCTACAAATTCACCCTGTTCGATCTTTAAATTGACATTATCCAGTCCCACTACCCCGTTCGGATATACCTTCGATACGTCCTTAAACTCGATCATAAATTTAAACCAAACCTTTCTTTTACCTGCTGTTTTTATGGTGTGTGTTTTTTATAGGTGTATACTCATTGAAAGGCTGCCGCAAAGCCGGTTTCCCGGCTCTGCAGCAGCCCTCCTGCTGCCCGTCATACTGCCTGTTATTATTTCGTTGTTACTGTCCACTCCCTGTCAGACGTTCCAGTAACGATTAGTTTGCTGCACTTAATTCCTGGATCAGTTTCTGTGCTTCTCTCTCTTTATCATAATCAGAAGACTGTGCCGGCTCATATCCGTTGTGGCTGTAGATAGAGATAACTGCCTTACCTTCCTCTGTGTTACCGATATTGATGAGTGCTGTCTGGATTGCTGATTTTAAGCCGTCATCCATGATCGGAGATGTCTTGCTGACACAGACTGTATCATTGTAGATCGGATCTGTTACACCGATAACATTTGTCTCTTCCCAGATAGATTTTGTACGACCAAATTCACTTGTCCAGCTTTCTTCATAGTCACGTCTTGCATCTGCATAAGTTACAAGTACGTCGATCTGTCCGGAAGCAAGTCTTGCAAATGCACTTGCGTAGGAATCAGACTGTACTGCAGAAGAAAGATCTGTAATACCTTTCTGGTATCTGTCCTGTAACCATAAAGCCGGGTAAATGTAACCTGCCGGTGAGGAGGAGGACATAACGCTCCAGTTTGCGCCGTTTAAATCATCCCAGGTAAGTTCTTCGCCGGAGTTAACTTTATCAGCAAGTTCCTGTCCTTTGTCAGAAGGACCTGCGATGAATAATGCACGGTAAGAAACTGCCTGTTTGTCAGTACCTTCTGTAGGCTGTCCGTCATTCCAGTCTGCAGGGTTGTCCGAATCTTTATTTAAACCATCTCTGGTTGCTGTTAAGATCACATCTGCTCCATCATCATAAAGTACATAGGTACCACCCGGAATAAATCCAACATCAGCAGTTCCTGCTGCAAGTGCCTCACCTACTGCCTCAAAAGTTGTACCAACGGTAATCTTTACTTCTCCGATATCATATCCTAAGCCTGCTAACTCTGTCTGCATTAAATTTGCAAGCGGCTCTGTTGCAGTTACGATCTCATCCGGATCTCTGGATGGAACGAAATATACGTTTAACGTATCGATCTTTACGTTATCAGCAGAAGCTGTCACGTCAGAACTTTCTGTTGCAGCTGCCGTATTATTTGTCGTATTGTTGTCTGCTGCGCTGCTGTTGTTTGATGTGCTGTTTCCACATCCTGCAAATGTACCCATGCATAATGCTGCTGCAAGTAACATAGCAATTTTTTTCTTCATAATGAAATGTTCTCCTCTCTCTCCTGCATCCATTCCCATGCAGGCGTGCACACTTTTGTTGTTGCTCTTTTCATGAATTGTCCAGCCAATGATCAGGCACTGTCTCCAAGTTCAAGCTTTGTTGGCAGATATACCTTCATCGTATCTTTCCTGCCATCTAAGATCCGCTCCAAAAGAAGCTTTATGGCAGTCGTCCATACGATATCCGGCAGCATGCGAAGACTTGTATACGTCGGGTATTTTGTCGACAGCGTCTCAATATCGCGGTAAACTACAACCGCAACATCTTTGGGGATCCGGAATTTTAACTCTTTGATCGCCTCTAATGCCCCTTCTGCGACCTCATCGTTTCCTAAAATAAGAACTTCCGGCACATCCTTCGTCAAAAGCATTTCCTTTGTGAGTGTATACCCATTTTCATGACTGATCTCTCCAACCTTAAAATAGTCTTCCCGATAACAGTCTTTTTTTTGCAGGATCTGCTTTAATCCATTCAGACGACGCACTCCGATACGCACCATATCATCTTCATAGATACCGCCAATATAACCAATGCTGCGATACTCTTTCTCGTCCATCAGATAATGCACCATATCGTTTAATCCCTGCTCATAATCCATGAGGATCTGATCAAATTCATAATCCTTCTTATCTGAATTAACAAACAGAATCTCCGTGCTCAGTGACCGCAAAAAGTCAACTTCCACTTCCGAGAACAAGCCAAATGCAATGATACCGTCCACCTGTTTTACTTCTCCATAAATCAGACGTAAAAAGGCAATATCTGCTTTCTGCGCAATACTTCCGGATAAGATATCCTCCGATGTAATGCTCACATCCGGTCTGTCTCTTCTTACGATATGCCAGTCCGCAACTCCGATGACGATCTGTCTGTCTCGTTTGGCATGACGCATCTTAGGCGGGACATATTTCAACTCATGAGCGATCTTAATTATTTGGTTTTTTACCTCAGGTGTCACAGATAATGTCTCATCCTGATTCAACACTCTCGACACCGTTGCCGCCGACACATGTGCCAGCTTGGCAATCTCTTTGATTGTTGCCATATAATCACGCCTTTCTTCTGCATTATATTTCACGATTTTGCAGATTTCAATAGCTTTAGTAAAGTTTTACTAAAATTTTACCCAGTTTATACAAAAGAGAGAATATTTATCAGGTACGTTAATAAAAATCATTAATTCTGCTGATAAATATTCTCCCGTTTACTGAAAAACAAACCTGTTTTTTCCTTTTTTATATGATCATATTTTTGATTGTTCCGATGGATATGTAATTGGAAAGAACTGCTCCCGCATCCGTTCCATCCGCCGCTTCCGTTTCCGGCAGCCCTGCCGCTGAAAAAATACAGCTTCCGTCCGGTCTGTCCGTTCTCTTGTAGTTATCCCGGTAATACTGGTTCTGATCCGGGATACGATCCCACAGGATTCCTTTGTATTCCTCTAAAGTGCATCCCGGGAAATTGACGTTCCAGATCTCATTTTGCGGTAATGTTTTGGAGATCAGTTCTTTTGCAACCGGTTCTAAATATGTATTTAAAACCTCACACTCATCTTTCTCCGCAACGGAAAATGCGATCGCCGGGACACCCCAGCAGAGAGCCTCCATCGCCGCTCCGATCGTACCGGAATATAAGATATCCCGTCCAACGTTATAGCCTGCATTGATCCCGGAAAATACGATATCCGGTTTTTCTGTCATCAGACATCCAAGTGCCACTTTCACGCAGTCTGCCGGGGTTCCCCACACACTGTACGCCGTCACACCTGTGGCCGGAAAATCATACGGTTTTACCTCTAAATCGCCACGCACGGTGATCCGGTGTGACATGGCACTGCACTGTGCTGCCGGAGCCACCACCCATACTTCGCCAAGTCCTGCTGCCATCTGCACAAGACGCTTTATGCCCGGTGCTTTAATTCCATCATCGTTTACTACTAAAATCCGCATAAATTCTCTCTTCTACTTATTTTTTGATATAGTATTTGAATGTGCGTCTAAAAATTTATTTCCATTTTTATGAATCATATGTGTCGGTTCTTCTGCCACCCATATTTCCGTATCCCATGCAATTGATAAAAATTTTTGTTGGCATTTCTTCATTGTCTGGAATGCCGTCACAAAAATAATTTCTATATCTTTCGGACAATCTTTACAATATTCCTTAATTTTGGATACACGTTCTATCGTAAGTTCTCCTGTTGACGTATATGCCTCTATAAAAAGCAGCCATTTCTTTTCTTCCTGGTATAATATCAGATCCGGAAGCATTGCATGTTCCAACACTGTTATGTTCAACTCATTTAAAAACTCAACGTCTTTGACCAATTCCCGCTTCTTTGTATCACCAATATATAATAATTTTGCACCTGGTACAAATATAGGGACAAACTCTTCTAAGATTGCTGCTTGAAGCTTATTATGAGCCGATCTTTTCAGATGAAACTGTTCCCCATTATATAACACTGACAGCCCTTTATCTACTTGTCTTATTTGAGAATATTTCTCCTCGTAAGTCTGATGTGTCTCACAATAATAGCAAAGTTCCTCTTCCCAATTTTCTGTTCCGTACGCTCTTAACAGAGTTGCAAACTCTTTCGTCAAACGATAACTGCTTTTCTCACTCTGGGATTTAGCACCATTATGTTCCATAACTGCCATACTGCACAAAGGTGAAACAGAATCATCTCTAATTGTCTCACGGGAATTTTCACTATAACCACCACGCTTTAAATCTGTTCCACCTTTATTAGGATAATATTCATTCATGAACACAATCATATCATGTGTTCTGGCATAACTTTCCTCTACCTGAGACCATTTTGATTTTTCTTTTACACGTGCAACAGCCAGTAAAGTCAGAATAGTCCGTGTATTTTTCAATTTTGAAGGCATCTGCAATACTTCAAGTATTTCGCGCATTTCATTCATCTTTCTGTAAGGGTATTCTTTCATTTAAAGCTCCTTTTTCTTCTGCTCTATCCAATACATTGCCTTAAAATTTCATCGCTGGATAACATATTATCTCTGGTAAAATAATCACCCTGTTTTTTCCATTCTCTCATTGCAGTTTTTCCTATTTTCTGTAGTACATCCTTTGCCGGAATCGGCATTGTATTTAATTCTGCCGAATTTACCTGTGTGCTGCCATTTAACATCCGATAATAACGTTCCCATATATCAGAAGACAATAACGTATAAAACCCATATACCTCACAAAGACTAATCCGTTCTCCTACTTTAATTAAATAATTTAAATGATTTTCTGCGGTAAATTGTTTATATGCAAAAGCATCTGCTAAATGCAAGGCTGGCTGTAGTCTGCGTTTTTCTTCTTTTGCCGTCGCTCTCTTTAAAAAAACTGTATTCTGATTTTCCATCACATTCTTCTTAGATTCATCTTTTACTACAAAATACTGTGGTTTCTCTGTCTGAGCAGGAAATACTATTCTTCCTTCTAATACATTACATGAATGAAGCAATGGAATTGTAGACTCTTTTTTCTCCCACGCTATATACTCCTTATTACGAAATTCTACTACCTGTCCCGTTTTAAATCGAAAGCCCGCCTCTTCGACCGTATTAGGCATTTTCTTCATATAGTTTAATACCTTTAAATCTTCTTCATCTGATGGAAGTACAAAATAATGCTCTTTTCCTTCTGGCAAACAATTTCCACTCTCTACCTGAATTTCTTTTACTTTGCCTAAATCCTGCGCATTCTGACTAATCGCAATGATAATATTCCGAGACTGACTTTTCGATTTCTTTCCATAAGTAATCATTGTTTCCTGCAAGATATCATCACTATGTCCCTCTTTCCCTTTGAATACGCTATTTCGAGATTCAAACAAATGTACACGCTGAATATCCATACTATCCATAAAATAGCTTCTGAAACTTTTAAAATATGTCCCTGATGTCCAGGATCTTGGCGTAATAAATACAAACTCTCCATTTGTCCTCAGCATTTTAACTGCCATAGCCATAAACAGGAAATACATATTAGGCTGACCATGCACTATTTCACTCATACACACGGACTCTGCGGCCTCCTTGCGAATTTTCAAATATGGAGGATTGCTGATCACAATGTCAAATAATCCTTTGCTTTTCTGCATCTCCCAATATTTCTGATTGTCAACAATAAAATTTTCTTTCTGGGTCTTTATAAATAATTTTACCTGTTTTTGGCTGCAATAACTACTTATTATTTCTATATT
>ENA-UADS01000130-UADS01000130.1-human-gut-metagenome-genome-assembly--contig:-NODE-130-length-15205-cov-4.598218_pt1 | contig 15205 bp, 10 predicted proteins | sample MGYA00244265_ERZ654261 | MGnify/ENA primary metagenome ERZ654261 (study PRJEB26926, sample SAMN06165265) | human gut metagenome | biome: ENVO:00009003; feature: ENVO:2100002; material: ENVO:00002003... | reverse complement strand
CTGCCTGTCTCGTGGGCTCGGAGATGTGTATAAGAGACAGGTATACACTTGGCCGGGTTGGAGATTACATGGTTGACAGCAGTGATACGATCAACAATATCCGGATTATGCGTAAAGATCTGTTTGAAGAAATCTATCGGGATTCCGGTGAGCAGGAAGAGCAAAAAAGTGTGATCTTTGATCTGGACGGAACCTTGTTATATTCGTTGGAAGATTTAAAAAACGCTACCAACGCGGCATTGGAGTCACAGAATCTGCCGACTTGTACGCTGGATCAGGTGCGCAGATATGTAGGAAACGGGGTGCGCATGCTGATGGTGCGTGCCGTGCCGGATGGGGAGAAAAACCCGAAGTTTGAAGAGACATTTGCGGAATTTAAAAAATATTACGGGGAGCATTGTCTGGATCATACAAAGCCATATCCGGATATCATGCATCTTTTGACTGAATTAAAGGCGCGCGGAGTGAAGACAGCAATTGTATCCAATAAGCTGGACTCGGCAGTAAAAGAATTGGATGAACGTTTTTTCCGGGGTTATATGACTACGGCAATCGGTGAGATGGAAGGTGTGGCAAAAAAACCGGCACCCGATATGGTACAAAAAGCCATGAAAATTTTAAAAACGGACACGAAGAAGGCCATTTATGTAGGAGATTCCGAGGTGGATATTCAGACCGCGGAAAACACGGGACTTCCGTGTGTTTCGGTCATGTGGGGATTCCGCGATGCGGAGTTCCTTCGTAAAAACAGAGCACAGGTACTTATTCAAAGACCACTGGAATTGTTGTACTTAATTTAAAAGTTATGGTATCATATAACCAACATACAAGGACAGGAGAAAAAAGATGGAAGAAAGAATTTCAGGACATACAGGGTTACTTGCACTGATCGGTTCGCCGGTAGGACATTCCGGTTCCCCGGCAATGTACAATTACAGCTTTGCAAAGCTGGGGCTGGATTATGCATATGTTGCATTTGATGTAAAAGAAGATCAGGTAAAAGAAGCACTTGACGCGGTGAAACTGTTTCATATGCGTGGAATCAATGTGACGATGCCGGATAAGACCGAGGCGGCAAAGTATGTGGATGAGCTGTCTCCGGCAGCACAGATTATCGGAGCTGTAAACACAATTGTCAACGATGACGGCAGATTGACCGGATATATCACGGACGGAGAAGGCTTTGTACACAACCTCAAGGACCATGGCGTAGATATTAAAGGAAAAAAGATCACGGTCGCAGGCGGTGGCGGAGCTGCGACAGCCATTCAGGTACAATGTGCATTAGATGGAGCCAGAGAGATCACGATTTTCAATATTAAGGATGCATTTTTTGAGCGTACTCTTCAGACCGCAGAAAAGATCCGAAAAGCAGTGCCGGGAATTGTTGTCAATGTATATGACATTGCAGATACGGCAAAGATGACAGAGGAGATCACATCCAGTGACATTTTTGCAAATGCGACGATCGTTGGTATGAAACCGATGGATGACCAGAGTGTGGTAAAAGATTTATCTGCATTTCGCCCGGGATTGGTTGTATGTGATGCGGTTTATAATCCGGCAGAGACAAAACTGTTGCGGGAAGCAAAAGAAGCAGGGTGTACCTGTATTGGAGGTAAGGGAATGCTTCTGTGGCAGGGAGTGGCCGCATTCCGGTTATATACAGGTATGGATATGCCGGTAGAAGAAGTGAAGGAGAAATTTTTTCATGAATAAAGAAAAGAAAAATATTTTCCTGATCGGTTTTATGGGAGCTGGTAAAAGCACGATTGCACGTGCGATAAAGCAAAAGCTGGGTTATCCGGTTGTGGAGATGGACGAGCGTATCGTAAAAGAACAGGGAATGCCGATCAGCAAAATTTTTGAAACATACGGAGAACTTTATTTCCGGGAGCTTGAGACAAAACTGATCCAGTCACTAAATCAGCAGGAGCCGACAATCGTATCCTGTGGAGGCGGTGTGGCAATGCGACAGGAAAATGTAGACTGCATGCGGGATGGGGGAAGAATCGTATTTCTTACGGCAACACCGCAGACCATATACGAACGTGTAAAAAACAGTACGGATCGTCCACTTTTAAACGGTCATATGAATGTTGCATACATTTCTGAACTGATGGAAGCACGCCGGCCAAAGTATGAGGCGGCTGCAGACATTCTCGTAGCTACGGATAGAAAAACAAAAGAAGAAATCGCAGAAGAAATTATTGGGCGACTGGAGGAATAAGCGTGAAATTTAATTGGGATAATATTGTATTTCAGATGCTGGGAAAACTTGTGGACTGCGTGTGGGTCAGCATTTTATGGGTGATCTGCTGCATTCCGGTTTTTACGATCGGGGCATCGACCACGGCGGCAATGTCGGTTGCGTTAAAGTTAGCGGATGATGAGGAGGGCTATATCGCGAAATCATATTTTGAAGCGTACAAGGCAAACTTTAAACAGGGCGTTCCGATGGGACTGATCTTTCTGGTTGCATGGTATGCGGTATATCTTGACTTCCAGCTGTTTGAAGCAGTGAAAAATAATCCGGTCATTTTGCTGATCATCGGTATGGTGTCCGTATTTCTTGTGATCATTGCGATGATCTATTCCTTTTCACTGCTGGCAAGATATGAAAATACGGTGGTCCGCACGATCCAGAATTCTATGGATATTTCAAGAAAATATTTTGGAAAAACACTGATCCTTGTGATCCTCGTCGCAGCAGAAGTGCTGATCTTCCAGTATAATTCAACCATGATATTTCTTGGAATCTTATTTGGACCTGGATTTATCATTTACACGGTCGCAGCAGTAAGCAAACGTGTATTCTTACAGATCGAGCGTGTGAACCGCGAGGGCGAGTGACAGGTAAAACCGGTTAACAGAACAAATCAGGAACAGCAATACGAAAAAGATGCAAAAATACAGCACAGAAATTGGAGGTAAATATGATCGAGAGCAGCAAAGTACATAAAATTTTATATGGTGGAGATTACAACCCGGAACAGTGGCCGGAGGAGATCTGGAAAGAGGACATGCGCCTGTTTAAATTAGCGCACATTGATGTCGTGACGCTCAATGTTTTCAGCTGGGCAGCACTGCAGCCGGATGAAATTACCTATGATTTTTCCAAACTGGATAAGATCATGGAGTATGTGAAAGAAAACGGACTGAAAGTCTGCTTTGCAACTTCGACAGGAGCGCATCCGGCGTGGATGGCAAGAAAATACCCGGATATCCTGCGTGTCGGGCATAACGGCATGAAACGCAAATTCGGAGCACGTCACAATTCCTGTCCGAACAGCCCGACTTACCGGAAATATTCTGTGGCACTTGCCGCAAAACTGGCAGAGCGATACAAAGATTATGACAATATCGTTGCATGGCATATTTCCAATGAATATGGCGGGGAATGTTACTGCGAAAACTGTGAAAAAGCATTCCGTGTATGGCTGCATAAAAAATATGGAACGCTGGATGAGTTAAACCGTGTATGGAACACTTCTTTCTGGGGACATACCTTTTATGACTGGGATGATGTTGTTTTGCCGGATATGCGTTCAGAGGAGTTTAACTGGGATGGCATCCGTACCAATTTCCAGGGGATTTCACTCGATTACCGCAGATTCAATTCGGACAGTATCTTAGACTGCTACAAATTAGAGCGCGATGCGGTAAAAGAGTACACGCCGGATATTCCGGTTACCACAAATCTGATGGGATTTTATCCATCATTAGACTACCAGAAATGGGCAAAAGAAATGGATTTTATTTCCTGGGACAGCTATCCTTCCTTTGGCGCAGAGACAGAAAACAATGCGATGGCACATGATCTGATGCGTGGATTAAAGGGTGGCAAACCGTTTGCACTGATGGAACAGACACCGAGTGTGAGTAACTGGCATACCTACTGTGCCTTAAAGCGACCGGGTATGATGCGCTTATACAGCTATCAGGCGGCAGCGCACGGCGCAGATACGATCATGTTTTTCCAGATGAGAAGAAGCATTGGTGCCTGTGAGAAATATCACGGTGCAGTGATCGACCATGTCGGCAATGAGAATACGAGAGTGTTCCGTGAGATCACAGCACTTGGCGAAGAACTGACTGAACTTTCTGATACACTGCTTGGTGCAAGAACTCCGGCAGAAGTGGCAGTTGTATTTGACTGGGATAACTGGTGGGCAACGGTATTATCCGCAGGCCCAAGCCGTTGTATCAATTATTATGAGGAGATTTATCAGTATTATAAGGCACTGTTAAATCTTCATATCCCAATGGATTTTGTTGGTGTGGACAATGATCTGTCCGGTTATAAAGTTGTCATTGCACCGATGTTATACATGTGCAAAGACGGTTATGATGAAAAGATCCGCAGCTTTGTCAAAGCGGGCGGCACCTTTCTGACCTCCTATTTCAGCGGATATGTGGAAGACCATGACCTTGTGATCACAGGCGGATATCCGGGCAGACTGCGCGATATTTTGGGTATCTGGGTAGAAGAATCCGATGCGATTCCGGCAGGAGATGCTGGCATGAAACATACCTTTGCATACAAAGATGTGACTTATCCGGCAGAAGTGCTTTGTGATTTATCACATACCGAAGGCGCAGAAACACTCTCAACCTATGATAATGACTTCTATGCCGGAATGCCCGTACTGACCTGCAACACCTTTGGATCCGGAAAAGCCTGCTACGTCGCAACCCGCTCCAATCAGGACTTCTACCGCACTTTCTTAACTGACATTATGAAAGAAGCCGGCGTAGAACCACTCGCAGAAGGCAGTGACAAAGTAGAGATCACTCTCCGCGAAAATAAAAACGGCAGCTTCCTCTTCCTCTTAAATCCGACGGACGAACAGCAGGAAGTAACACTGAAAAAAGCCGGAACTGACCTGCTCGGCGGAATGACTTACCAGGCAGGAGAGAAAGTTGTACTTCCGGCAAAAGCAGTGGCGATCGTTCAAAGCAGGTAAAGGTTATTTCAAGCAAGTAGAGATTTTCCACAAAGAAACCGCGAAACTCTTCAAAAAACTGAAGTAGTTGAGTCCCAGCCTAAATTAGAGTTTCGCCCCATCTAGAGCAAGAAAAGAGGACATACACTATGTCGGAACAGCAGAAAGAACAACAACTTCTCGAAACCGTAGACCGCATCATCGCAGAAGGCCCGTACCAGCCAGCCTGGTCATCCCTGATGCAGGCGAAAACCCCTGACTGGTTTAAACAGAAAAGATTTGGCATCTTCATCCACTGGGGCGTCTACAGTGTTCCCGCCAACTCCAACGAATGGTACCCAAGAAACATGTACATCGAGGGAATGCCCGCATACGAACACCATATAAAAACCTACGGCAGCCAGAAAGACTTTGGATATAAAGACTTCATCCCGATGTTCCACGCCGAAAAATTTGACCCGGCAGAATGGGTGCGTTTATTCAAAGAAGCCGGTGCCGGTTATGTGTTTCCGGTTGCAGAACACCATGATGGATTTCAGATGTACAAAAGTGAACTGTCCCACTGGAATTCGGCAGAGATGGGGCCGAAACGGGACGTACTTGGTGAACTGAAAGCGGAGATTGAGAAACAGGGACTTACGTTCTGCACATCATCCCACCGTGCAGAACATTGGTTTTTCTTAGGACACGGAAAAGAATTTGACAGTGATATCAAAGAACCATTGCAAAAAGGAGATCTGTACTGGCCGTCCATGCCGGAACCGGATGCAGAAGATCTCTACGGAGAGCCGTATCCGACAGAAGAATTTTTAAATGACTGGTTAGCACGCACAGCGGAAATTATATTAAATTATAAACCATCCCTGCTGTATTTTGACTGGTGGGTGCAGCATCAGGCGTTCAAACCATATTTAAAGAAACTCGCTGCATTTTATTACAACTGCGGCGTGAAATGGGGCAAAGATGTTAAAATCTGTTATAAACATGATGCGATGATGTTTGGCAGTGGAATTGTGGAAGTGGAGCGCGGTGGGTTTGCGGAAGCAAAGCCCTATGATTGGCAGACCGATACGGCAGTTGCAAGAAATTCCTGGTGCTATACTGACACATTGGATTATAAAAGCAGCAATGAGATCATTTGTACACTCGTGGATGTAGTCAGCAAAAATGGTAATCTTCTGTTAAATATCGGTCCGAAGGCGGATGGAACGATCCCGGATGGTGACCGTGCTATTTTGGAAGATCTTGCAAAATGGATGAAAGTAAACAGTGAGGCCGTTATCGGTGCAAATGTCTGGCGAAAATCCATGGAAGGTCCGACGGCAGCGGCAGAAGGACAGTTTCAGGATCAGAAAGAACTGAAATTTACAAACAAAGATTACCGTTTTACGATTAATCATGGAAATATTTACGCAATTGCGTTACAATGTCCTAAAGATGGTGTTTTCTGTATCCGTTCACTGGCAGACAGCAGTGATCAGAATGTGCCGGAGTTTCATGGTATCATTGAGTCGGTGGATATTTTAGGATATGATGGCAGGCTGCAATGGTCTGTGGACGGGGAAGGACTTCATGTAACCGCACCTGGAATAGACAGTGAGTTTCCGGTTGTTGTGCGTGTGCGTCCGGAATAAACACCGCTCTGAGTGAAAAATGAACGAAAGGCGTAAAAAACATGAGTCTGTTTGCCCGGATAAAAACATTCATAGGCAATTTAAGACTGCGGGAGAGAATGCTCTTTATATACATTGCCGGAGGAATTCTGCCGATTCTGCTGTTGGATATTTATACTTATCAGAATACGAGATCGGTGTTGATCCAGAAAGCGAAGGAAAGCGAGATGGATGGGTTAAATATGATCGCGGATTCAATGAGCGAGAGTATGTCCGTCATCTCCGACATTTCCAAACAGATGTACTTTGATGAAAAGATTGAGCATATCGCATTTCATCAGTATGAAAACTATTCGGAGATTCTTGCAGATTACAGAGACTATGATACCATTTCTGATTATCTGAAATATTATTATCATGAAATTTCAAGTATCACGTTGTATCTGAATAATGATACAATTTCCAATAATGAATATTTTGTACATGTAGATCAGGAGATTGCAGAGAAGCCATGGTATCAGAATACGCTCGAACTGAATGGAAAACCGTACTGGTCTTATTCGTATGATTCGTTAAAACGCAAGGATTCACTCCGGATGTCGAGACTTTTATATACGAAGAATATGCAGCCGGTCGGTGTACTTGCAATTAACATGCAGTATAAGAGGACGGAGCTGCCTGTGCAGGAACGGACGCAGGATACTTATTTAGTGTATAATGACACGGTGGTTCTGCACCGCAATGAATATGAACGGGACACGGATGAAATGATTCTGCTGTTAAAGCAGATCAAAAATGATACTTATTCCGGCAAAGTGCGTTTTCAGGGGGAAGATACCTGTCTGTTATCGACGGTGCGGGTAAAACCGGACTATTCGGATGATTATTATACCTTAGTCAGTGTATGTCCGTATGAAGAGATCGCAGGATCGGCAGCCCGCAGTGCGTTGGGAAGTCTTGTGCCACAGCTTGTCTGTGTGGTGTCTGGTCTTGGAATTATTCTGGTATTTTCCAATCAGTTCAGTACGAGGGTAAATACATTCCGTCTGCAGATGCATAAGGCTGCAACTGGAGATTTTGATATCACGGAGGATATCGGCGGGGAGGATGAGATCTCGGATCTCTACCGGGATCTGAAGGTAATGATCGATTCCATACAGGAACTGATGAATAACGTGATCAAAGAACGTGTGCAGAAAGAACAGGTCAATGCAAGGCAGAAAGAAGTGGAATTTAAAATGCTTGCAAGCCAGATCAATCCACATTTTCTGTATAACACGTTAGAGACGATCCGTATGCAGGCAAGAATTCATAATCAGCCGGATATCGAGGAACTGGCAAAAATGCTTGCAAAGATCATGCGGAGAAATATCCAGGTAAGTAATACCTTGCAGCCGTTAAAATCAGAACTGAAACTGGTTGAGTATTACCTGAAAATACAGGATTACCGTTTCCATGACAGAATCCATTACCGTATTGAAACGGAGGGGGACATTGAGCCGTTAAAGGTCATGCCGCTTTTGATCCAGCCTTTTGTGGAGAATGCTTTTGTGCATGGACTTGAAGCAAAGGAGAGCGGCGGTGAGATCGTGATCCGGGTTGAAGTGAGATCACATCTCTGGATCACCGTGACGGATAATGGATGCGGAATGTCCATGGAAAAATTAGATGAAGTACGGAGAGGTTTGAACGATTTTGAAAATCTGGACCGGACACATATTGGAATCTGCAATGTCAATCAGAGAATCAAGCTCCAGTATGGAGAGGATTATGGAGTGGAATTTGAGAGTAAGACAGGATCGGGAACAAAAGTATGTATTAAACTTCCGGTGCTGACATCGGAAATCATGTGATAAAAAATGAACACAAATGAGTTCATATTAGAAGATTTGGATATAAAATAATGAGGAAATAATTTAAAGGGGCAGGATACATATGGGAAGGAGTTTTTTTTACAGGTATGCATGTAGTTTACTTGCGTACAATTCGCATGCAGGCAGGCGGATTGCATGTGGTATTATGACAGGAAGTCTGTTGATGGGTTTATATGGCTGCAGTGCTGCGGAAAATACGGTGGCTGTGGATACACAGCAGCAGGAAACCACACAGGAATCATTAGAACCGGTCACATTTACATTTTACAGTGCGGATGGATTGGAGGATACCTGGACGGATCCGGTTGCGCAGATGATTACAGAAAAGACAGGGGTCACATTGAAAATGGATTATCCTGCAGACAGTAATGACAACAGGATAGAACTTATGGTGGCAACCGGGGAATACCCGGATTTCGTGTTTGCCAAGGGTTCGGTATCAACGCTGATCCGCAATGATGCATTGATCGATATGTCGGATCTGATAGATGAGTATGGACCGAACATTAAAAAGCTGTATGGAGATGAATATGAAAATCTGCGTTATTCCAGTGAGGATCCGTCCATTTATCAGCTGTGCAGTGACAAAGTGCAGGAAGAAACCTTAGAAACATCCGGAACTGCCCAGCTGCAGTGGGCAGTATTGCAGGAAAACCAGTATCGTGTACCATATACGTTGGAAGAATACACGCAGATGATCCGTGATTATATGGAAAAGTATCCAATGATCAACGGAAAGCCGGTCATTGGTATTTCGATCGTCTGTTCCGACTGGCACTGGTATATCATGTTATCGAACCCATCCGGGTATATGAATGGTTCCGCAGACAACGGGCAGTGGATCGTGGATGATGAAAAACAGGAAGTTTATTATAAACATGCAGCGGACGGGCAGAAAGAATATTATAAATGGCTGAATGAAATGTACAATGAGGGCATTTTAGATCCTGAATTTGCGACGCAGACGCATGAGGATTTTGTTTTAAAAGTTGCAGAGGGAAGAGTGCTTGGACTTTTGGATGAGGAATGGGATTATACAGGCGCTGAGATATCCCTGCGGGCAGATGGACAGGAGGAGCACACCTATGCGGGGCTTCCGGTCACAATTGATCGATCCGTGAAATGCCCTTCTTTAAAACAGCAGAATCTTGCGGTAGGCTGGGGGATTGGTATTACAAAAAGCTGTAAAGATCCGGTTCGGGCTGTCAGGTTTTTGGACTGGCTCTGCAGTGATGAGGCACAGATCCTGTTAAACTGGGGGATTGAGGGTGTCGATTATTATTATGATGAAAACGGAAAACGGTGCATTACGGAGGAGGATCTTGAAGCGTCCCGGAAAGACACCAATTATTCTGAGCGCACAGGTGTGGGATTTCGTGTTTATCCATATCCAAGTTATGGAAATCAGTCGGTTGATTCCACGGGCAATTCCTATAGTAAGAGCTCAAGGGAAATGATAAAAGAAGGCTATGATGAGATGGAAAAAGAAGCACTGAAAGCATGGAATGTCGACATGCTGACCGATATTTTCCCACAGAAAGAAGAATTTTCAAAAGATGCATATTCCCCATTGTGGGCGCTGACACTGCCAGATGAACTGGAAAAAATGTTAGTTGCGTTAGATAATGTATCGTGGAAGGGACTCATTGAGTGTGTTGTCAGTCCAGCCGATGATTTTGATGCGAAATGGGATGAATTACAGCAGAATTTAAAGGATGCCGGATTAGAAAAAGCAGACCGGGAAATGACCGCATTGCTGCGGGATGAGATCAGCCGCAGAGAGTAAGAGCATAGGAAAGAGAAATAAGTTTATGGCAAAAAAAATCATGATTCAGGGAACAATGTCAAATGCAGGGAAAAGCCTGATCGTGGCAGGTCTGTGCCGCATTTTTAAACAGGATGGCTACCGTGTGGCACCGTTTAAATCACAAAATATGGCACTGAATTCTTATATTACCGGGGAAGGACTTGAGATGGGGCGCGCACAGGTCATGCAGGCGGAAGCGGCAGGTATCAGACCGCAGGTCTGTATGAATCCGATCCTTTTAAAGCCGACCAACGATACCGGTTCTCAGGTCATTGTAAACGGTGAAGTGCTTGAAAATATGAAAGCGAGGGATTATTTTGCGTATAAAAAGAAACTGATCCCGGATATTTTAAAGGCTTATCATACATTAGAACAACAGGCGGATATCATCGTGATCGAGGGCGCCGGGAGTCCGGCAGAGATCAACCTCAAAGAAAATGATATTGTCAATATGGGACTTGCGGAACTTTTAGATGCGCCGGTACTGCTTGTTGGTGATATCGACCGCGGTGGTGTGTTTGCACAGCTGATCGGCACGTTAGTCTTACTGGAAGAAAAAGAACGGGAGCGCATCAAAGGGCTTATCATCAATAAGTTTCGCGGCGATGTATCAATCTTAGACCCGGGCATAAAGATGTTAGAAGAAAAAGGTAGGATTCCGGTTACCGGGGTCGTGCCTTATATGCATTTAGTCCTTGAGGATGAGGACAGCCTGTCAGACCGGTTTGCAGAACACGAGGAGAAAGCGGTGGATATTGCGGTCATACGTTTCCCACGCATTTCCAATTTTACGGATTTTATGGTATTTGAATCGATCGAGGGCGTTTCTGTCCGCTATGTGGACACGCTGGAAAAACTGCATCACCCGGATATGATCATCCTGCCCGGCAGTAAAAATACGATGGGCGACTTAAAATGGATGCGCCAGAACGGGCTGGAGGCTGCCATCAAAAAGCATGCGCAAAATCGGGATGCCGTGATCTTTGGCATCTGCGGCGGATATCAGATGTTGGGAGAGTGCATCACAGATCCTTATGGTGTCGAGGAGGGCGGTATGCTGCGCGGTATGGAGCTTTTGCCGATGGAGACAGAGATGGAACAGGAAAAGACGAGGACACAGGTGGAGGGGCAATTTGAAAGGCTCCCTGATGTGTTGTCTGTGTTGTCTGGTATGAAGCTGACAGGGTATGAGATCCATATGGGAGCGAGCCGCAGGACGGATCATGGCGAGAATGATATGGATACGGTTATGATGGATTTAGGTCGGAGTGAGAAGCCCGAAATGCTTCAGGAAAAAAGATATGAATATCTGTGCCATATCACAGATCAGGCTGAAAATCAAAAAGCAGATGGAATCTGTGCAGGTAATGTTTATGGTACTTATGTTCATGGAGTATTTGATGCAGATGGCATTGCTGCAAAGATCGTTGAGGCACTTGCCACAAAGAAAGGAATTTCCATGGAGGCAGTGACTCAGCAGAATTATCAGGAATTTAAAGAGACACAGTATGATAAATTGGCGAAGACGCTGCGGGAGTATCTGGATATGGATGCGGTGTATAGGATGATGGGGATGTAAGGCTGCTTGTTACCGCACAACAGGCGAGAACAGCAGCGACTGGACGGACCGATTTGACGGAGTAAATTTGTTTATTGCTGAACACAGGAAACTGCCCTATAATAAATGATAACGGAAATAAAAAAGAAGTATGCAGGAGGCAGCGGGATGGGAAGATACCTGAAGCAGGGAAATGAAAGCTTTGAAAAGAGTGTAAATTCTGAAATTTATATCGATAAAACAGGTGTGATTAAGTATACCAACCGTGTTCTGAATACGCTGCAGGGGTATGTCTGTATCAGAAGACCGGATGAGAAAATCCGAAAAAAGGTACAGGAAAACTGGGATTCCTTAGCGAAACCATTAGATGGTCTGGGAATCTTTGAAAAGATATTTACACAGATCGGTGCAGTGACAGGGGACGAGAGGGTGCCGTTACAAAAGAAGGCAGTGATCGTGATGTGTGCGGATAACGGGATCGTTGAGGAGGGCATCAGCCAGTCCGGGCAGGAAGTCACATATCAGGTTGCAGAATCCATGGGAAAACGAAAAAGCTCTGTCTGCCTTATGGCTGCACAGGCGAATGCTAAAGTCATTCCAATCGACGTCGGGATCGCAGCGGAAGAAACACCGGAAGGCGTCTGGAATAAAAAGGTGAGCAGGGGTACAAAAAACTTTTTAAAACAGCCGGCGATGACGGAGGAGGAAGCATTGGCTGCGATCGAAGCTGGCATCGACAGTGTAAAAAAGTGCAAAGAGGATGGTATGACACTGCTTGCAACCGGGGAGATGGGAATTGGAAACACGACGACAAGCAGCGCAGTGGCGGCGGCATTGTTAAACTGTGAGACGGCAGCGATTACCGGAAAAGGTGCAGGACTCAGTGACGCGGGATTATTACATAAGATTGCGGTGATCGATGAGGCGCGGAAAAAATATCAGTTTGACTCCAAAGATGTATTTCGTATTCTGTGTTCGGTCGGCGGACTGGATATTGCAGGGCTGTGCGGTGTCTGCATCGGGGGCGCAGTTTACGGTGTCCCGGTTGTGCTGGACGGTGTGATCAGTGCAGTTGCAGCACTTGTGGCAGAACGTCTTGTTCCGGGCGTAAAGGATTTTCTGATCGCTTCCCACAAAAGCAGGGAACCGGCAGCGGCACTGATCTTACAGGAACTTGGTGTACATCCGGTCATTGATGGCAGTCTGGCGCTCGGTGAGGGAACAGGTGCCGTTCTGATGTTTGGACTGCTCGATACGGTACATGCAGTCTATGGTAACCGGACAACATTTTCAGATATCAGGGTGGAAGCATACAAGAGGTTTACAGACGTATGATGGTTGTAGTGACAGGCGCAAGCGGCAGTGGTAAGTCGGAATATGCAGAAGGTGTGGCGGTAAAGCTGGCGGGAAAAGGAGACTTATATTATCTTGCGACGATGCGTGTCTATGGAGAAGAGGGAGTACGCCGTGTGGAACGGCACAGAAAACTTCGCGCCGGGAAAGGATTTCAAACGGCTGAGTGTCCTGTCAAGGTGGATGAAGCGTTTGCACAGGTATGCATGTCAGAGTCTTTGGAACAGACATGTGACACATCACATGGAAGAGTATGTACGTCAGAATTTTTAGAACAGGGATGTGCCAGGCTGCATGGAAAAATACGGATGCCCGTGGCTTTATTGGAGTGCATGTCAAACCTTGTGGCGAATGAGATGTTCCCGGAGACTGTCGGTGATGAGATAAATGCAAACTGTGTAGAAAATATCGTCCGCCAGATCAGGTACTTGAAAGACCAGACCGGACATCTGGTGATCGTGACAAACCAGATCTTTGAGGACGGAATTATCTATGAACCGGAAACGATGGAATATATTAGAAATCTGGGTCAGATCAACCAACAGTTAGCAGAAATGGCGGATTCGGTGATTGAGGTTGTGGCAGGAATCCCGATTTTTATAAAGGGGGAGAAATTATGATGACAACATTAAGAGCACTGGTCATTGCATTTTCCATGTATTCACAGATACCGATGCCGCAGTTTACCTGGCAGGATAAAGAAATGAAGTATGCATTCTGCTTTTTCCCGTGGGTTGGAGCGGCCATCGGCGGTATCACGATGTTCTGGTGGTGGTTCTGCGGAAAATTTTCGGTTGGAAATGTGGCATTTGCCATGATTGGCACAGCCATTCCACTTGCAGTTACCGGAGGATTTCATGTGGATGGATTTATGGATACGATGGATGCGTTCCATTCTTACCAGCCGAGAGAGAAAAAACTTGAGATATTGAAGGACTCGCATATAGGTGCTTTTTCTGTAATCTGTCTGGTGCTGTATGAACTGATTTATATCGGAGCATATTCAGAGATAGATGCAGTACGGCAGGCGGGGATCGTGGCAGCCGGATTTTTCTTATCACGCTGTCTTTCCGGTATTGCTGCGATGACTTTTCCGGGTGCAAAGAAAGAAGGACTTTTGTATATGTTCACGAGCAAAGCGCATGAGCGGGCCGTAAAGACCGCACTGTTTTTGCAGACAGCAGCGGTGGCAGTGCTGATGCTGTATTTAGACGGAGTGACGGGAGTGGCAGTGTTAGTGGGCGCAGGTCTTACTTTTCTGTATTATTATAAGAAATGTAAAAAGGAACTTGGAGGTATTACCGGGGATACCGAAGGATATTTTGTGACGGTGTGTGAGTGTGTGATCGTTGTGGCAGCCGCGGTATGTGGAATTGTACGATGATAAAGGAATAACAAAAAAGAGGGTGTAAAATGAGACTGGTTTTAGGTGGAGTGGCACAGGGAAAACGCAATTATGTAAAAACAGCGTATCATATATCAGAGAACGACATTTTTTCGGGCGAAAACGCAGAACTTGAGCAGTTATGCGGCGCAAAAGCAGTAGATAAGTTCCATCTGTGGGTAAGAAGAAAAGTGAAAGAGCAGGCAGATGTGCCAAAACTCACAGAAACATTTATAAAGAAAAACCCGGATTGTATCGTGATCTGCAATGAAGTCGGATGCGGTGTGGTGCCGATGTTAAAAGAAGAAAGAGAGTACCGGGAGCAGGTCGGAAGGATGCAGGTCATTCTGGCAAAATCTTCGGAGAGTGTGGAGCGTGTGATATGCGGGATAGCACAGAAAATAAAATAACAATGGCATTTATCCGGCATGGAGAGACAGCGTCGAACCGCAGAAAAAGTTATCTTGGCTGGACAGATGAACCGCTTTCTGAGGACGGATGTGAAATGCTGTTGCGCAACAGGAAAAATTATCCTGCAGCAGACCTTATTTTTACGAGTCCCATGCTAAGGTGCAGACAGACAAAAGAGATTTTATATAAAGATCAGCCTTATCAGATCATAGAAAAATGGAAAGAAATGAACTTTGGCAGTTTTGAGGGAAAGACTTAC
>ENA-UADS01000103-UADS01000103.1-human-gut-metagenome-genome-assembly--contig:-NODE-103-length-16181-cov-4.972219_pt1 | contig 16181 bp, 10 predicted proteins | sample MGYA00244265_ERZ654261 | MGnify/ENA primary metagenome ERZ654261 (study PRJEB26926, sample SAMN06165265) | human gut metagenome | biome: ENVO:00009003; feature: ENVO:2100002; material: ENVO:00002003... | reverse complement strand
TTATATGCATTCCCCCATATATGACGATGAATATATAAAAATCTGACATACACACCAAGTTTTGGAGAGGATGGCATTATCAGTAAAAGATTCCAAAATGGCAAGGAACTGGAATTCGCAGGCTCGAAAGATTTCTGGAAAAAATTTTTAAATGAATCATAATAATTTACGGATCTTTGACGGCGGCATCCCAAACCGTTTTTTAAACAGCTTGCTGAAATGATAGACATCATCATAGCCGACTTCGGCTGCAACTTCCTGGATGCTGCCGTCAAAGCCGTTTTCCAACAATTCTTTTGCTTTTTCAAGGCGGATATTGATCAGGTGGCGGATCGGTGTATCGCCTGTCTCACTTTTAAAAATACGTGAGATATAAAAAGGACTTAAGTACATATTTTCTGCAATCTGATCTAAAGAAATCTTTTCACTGTAATGATCCTCAAAATAATTTACGATCTGGTCAACTACATATTTTTTGCTGGTAGATTCAAAAGAGCAGCCGGTATTGATTTTTACCGGTTCACTCTGTTCCCGAAGCAGCAGTATTAACATCTGCATCAGGTAACTTTTTAACATGATATAACGCCCGCAGCGGCAGATATCATTTTCAGCACTCATGGCAGTACAGATCTTAAAAAGTTTTTGCCGTAATTCACCGGAAGTATGTAAAATCGGAGACTGCTCTGCAGGATCAGCGGCTGGGTCTTTTAAATGCAGCGGCAGATAATTTTCCGGGAAATCCGGAAAACGGACATCACATAAACCGACAAAAAACTCCGTGGTCGGATTGGCAGGATCCGTGCAGAGTGCCTGATGCTTCTGCCCCGGATTTAAAATAATGATATCTCCTTCGGACACATCATAGAGCCTGTCCGCAATCTTGTATTTGCCGTGGCCGGACAAAATAAATGCCATCTCGATAAAATCGTGGCTGTGATAGCGTGCTTCATCTTTCAAACGTGTGCCTTTCCAGGTAAATAGAAAAGTTGGATTCAGTTGGTCAAGCAGTTGTTCCCGGTTGTCACAGCACATAGTAAGGTCTCCATTTCTTCATTTTATCGCCGATAAAAACTTATTGTCTATATTTAAAATACAATGCGATGTGGATCATAAAAAGTGTGTCAAAATGTGAAATATGGGAATTTGCGCGAAGCTGGAGATCTTTTTGTGACTTGGGAGAAAATTAGAAAATCTTAGTATGCCTGTAAATACACAGTGTTGTGCTGCCACGGATGGCAGCGCAAGTCTTAACGTGCCATGGAGGGCACGTTTAAGACGTACACGTCACTTTGAAAGAGCATAAAGCAGGCATACTTAGTTTTTCTTATTTTCGGACAATGGAACAAAATGAAAACCAGCTTCGCGCAAATTTCCAGTTTCAAAGTCTAAATACACTTTTTGTGATCCACATCACAGTATAACATATTCTCCACCAGAAACCATCCCTTCCGTTGCAAAAAATAACATGAACGGTGCAAGATAGTACATTCCTTTTTACCCCAGAAGTACTATACTGAAAATCCGAAAGAAAAACGAAAAGGGAGTAGGAGGGTTATTATGACACCAATGAAGTGGTTCTTTTCATTTCTGAAAAAGTACAGGGGATTAATGATAGTTGGAATTTTGCTGACCACAGCGGTATCAGTGCTTTCGGTGGTCAATCCGTACATATCCGGGCAGATCGTAGATCAGGTCATAAGCGGTGGAAAATATGACAGACTGATGTCGTTTATCGGATGTCTGATCGGAGTCACGATCGTGATGGGAGTCTTGCGTTTTCTGTTTCAGGTCGCATTTGAGACGGCGTCGCAGGGCGTTTTGTACGATATGAGAGACAAAGTCTACCGGAAATTATTAGAGGAAGATTTTGCATTTTACAATAAGAAACGTACCGGAGATCTGATGAGCCGCCAGACCGGAGATATGGATGCAATCCGTCACTTTGTGGCATATGTGGTCTATATGGTTTACCAGAGTGTGCTGATGTTCGTGTTTGCACTGCTTATGATCTTTACGGTCAACACAAAACTTGCGCTTGCCATGCTTGTGGTGCTGCCGTTTACAGCATTTGCGACCTGCCGTCAGACGAAGGAAGTACGCCCGGCATTCAAACGCAACCGTGACTGTTTTTCATCACTCAATGCGTTTGTGCAGGAAAATGTCAGTGGAAACCGTGTGGTAAAAGCATTTGCAAAAGAAGATTTTGAGATTGAAAAATTCAATAAGGAAAATGATAAATTCCGTGCGGCGCAGATCGATGCGTCAAAGATCTGGATGAAATATGTGCCGATATTTGAGGTGCTTTCCTATGCGCTGACGATCATTCTGATCCTCTACGGCGGCTATATGGTCATTCAGGGAGAGATCACGTTAGGACAGCTCGTGACGGTGAACGGCTATCTGTGGATGTTAAACAACCCGCTGCGCCAGGCAGGATGGCTGGTCAACGATATCAGTAACTTTACAACGTCCGTGGAGAAAATCTATGCGACTTACAGTGAAGAGCCGCATGTAAAAACACCGGTATCTGGAGTAGTCAAGAAACATCTGAAAGGTGAGATCGAGTTTAAAAATGTATCTTACCGTGCGGATGACGAAGATATTGTCATGGATGTCAATTTTAAGGTAAAACCGGGGCAGACCGTCGGCATCATTGGTTCTACCGGAGCTGGAAAATCAACGATCATGAATCTGCTCTGCCGGTTTTATGATACGACTTCCGGTGAAGTGCTTGTGGATGGTGTGAATGTCCGCGACATGGATCTTTATAACCTGCGTGACAATATCGGCATGGCGATGCAGGATGTGTTCCTTTTTTCGGATACGATCGAAGGAAATATCGCATACGGAAGGCCGAATTGTTCGTTCGAAGAAGTCAAACAGGCTGCGATCATGGCGGATGCCAATCATTTTATCCAGGCACTTCCGGATGGATATGATACGATTGTGGGTGAGCGCGGTGTCGGACTTTCCGGCGGACAGAAACAGCGTATCTCCCTTGCGAGGGCACTGCTGAAAGATCCGTCGATTCTGATTCTTGACGATACGACATCGGCGGTCGATATGGAGACGGAGAGTTATATCCAGAGCCAGTTGAAGAAATTAGATAACAAGTGCACGATCTTTGTCATTGCGTACCGCATTTCTTCCATTAGAGATGCAGATCTGATCCTTGTCATGGATAACGGACGCATCATTGAACAGGGAACACATGAGCAGTTAGTGGCGGCGGGAGGTTATTACGCGACGGCTTTCCATAACCAGTATGGCGAGATCCCACAGGAAATTTTAAACGGAAAGGGGGAGAAATAAGATGGCAAGAAACAGATATGATATGGATGAGATATTAGAGGACAGTTTTGATGTAAACCAGCTTAAACGTCTTGCAGGTTACATTGCTCCCTACAAAAAGAAGATGGCAGGCGTTATTCTTCTGATGCTTTCTTCCTCGGCACTTACCATGGCGATCCCGATCTTTTTCCAGAATGTGATGGATCACAGCATCCCGGAAAAAGATATGAAATCGATCACATTTTACAGTATTGCGACATTGCTGATCGCACTTTATTCGGGTATTTCCCTGTGGATCAAGATCAAGACCATGAGTGTGATCGGGCAGAATATCGTACATGATATCCGCTATGATATTTTCTGTCATCTGCAGGAACTTCCATTTTCCTATTATGATGACAGACCACATGGAAAAATTCAGGTGCGTGTGGTCAATTATGTGAACAGCCTAAGTGATCTTTTGAGCAATGGTATTGTCAACACATTCACAGATCTGTGCAACCTGATCTTTATTCTGATGTTTATGTTTGCACTCGATGTCCGGCTGACGCTGATCTGTCTGTGCGGACTGCCGGTTCTTGCATTTGTGATTATCTTAATCAAGAAAAAACAGCGCAGGGCATGGCAGATCCAGAGCAACAAACAGTCAAACTTAAATGCGTACATTGCGGAGAGTATCAATGGAATCCGTGTGACGCAGTCTTTTGTAAGGGAAAATGAGAATACCGGAATCTTTAATAACCTAAGTAAAAATTACCGGAAATCCTGGATGCGTGCGGTAATGTTTAACTTTACGATGGGACCGAGCGTGGATATTATTTCGACATTTACGACGGCACTGATCTATGTGCTGGGTGTCCGTTGGATTTTAGCACCGGATATGACACTGACCGTCGGTGTTCTGATCGCATTTACCGCGTACATTGGGCGTTTCTGGGCACCAATCAACACACTTGCCGGATTTTACAATTCTCTTTTGACAGCAATCTCTTATCTTGAGAGGATTTTTGAGACGATCGATGAGCCGGTGGGTGTCAGGGATGAGCCGGATGCAATCCCGATGCCGGAGGTGGCAGGAGAAGTGAAGTTTTCCCATGTGTCCTTTGGTTATGAGCCGGGGCAGAAGATTTTGGAGGATATCAATTTTACGGCAAAACCGGGTGAAACGTATGCGATCGTCGGCCCGACCGGGGCAGGAAAATCCACGATCGTAAATCTCATCAGCCGTTTTTACAATGTGGATTCCGGGAAAATCACGATCGATGGCATTGATATCTCGAAGGTGACACTTCATTCACTGCGCACCCAGATGGGAATCATGATGCAGGACAGCTTTATTTTTGCGGGGACGATCATGGATAATATCCGCTATGGCAACCGCAGTGCGACGGACGAGGAAGTCATCCGTGCCGCAAAAACAGTCTGCGCCCATGATTTTATTATGGAAATGGAAAACGGATATAAGACACAAGTCAATGAGAGAGGAAGCAGGCTATCCGCCGGACAGCGGCAGCTTATTTCCTTTGCAAGGGCACTGCTTGCAGATCCGAAGATCCTGATTTTAGATGAGGCGACGTCAAGCATTGATACCGAGACGGAACTGCTTTTACAGAAGGGATTAAATGAGCTTTTGAAAGGAAGAACGTCCTTTATCATTGCACACAGGCTCTCCACAATCAAAAATGCCGACTGCATCTTATATGTAGACAAAGGCGATATTTTAGAGCGTGGAAATCATGACGCACTGATGGAACAGAAGGGTGAGTATTACAAACTTTATATGTCACAGTATGATTTCTTAAAATGACAGGCACTGCGGTGCCATTTGCCAATCGAAAAACCGGAAAACACCATTTGACACCCGGATCTTATAAATAAAAACTGCCGCCTCACGGTGATATGTCCCCCTTTTTCTGAACTTACAGAGAAAAGGGTACATATATTCACCCGGAGGCGGCAGTTTTTATGAAAGTTTATTCATTTTTATGTTCTTTCCGGTATTCTGCCGGGCTTTTTCCAACGTATTTTTTGAACTTGATATGGAAATAATCGACATTCCGGTAACCGACTTTTTCTGCGATCGCATAAACTTTTAACTCTGAGGAACAGAGAAGCTCCATCGAGTGTTTGATGCGGACATGGTCGACGTATGAGTTGAAGTTTTCACCCATCTTTTTGCGGAAAATCTTTCCGAGATAGGAGCTGTTGTAACCAAAAAGCGGTGCAATATTTTCTAATGTGATATTGCTTGCATAGTTGTGGTTGATGTAGTGCAGAATATCATCCAGCACGCTTTCACGGGAAGAGTTACCGATCGAGGACATGATCATCTCAAACTGTTCCGTAAAGTACAGGATGATCTCGTAGAGATAATATTTTTCTTCGATCAGACGGATGATATCCGCATTGCTCGGAAACGGGATATTTGCACCATTGTAAAGCCGGTTTGCCTGTTCCTTGATCTGCAGATAAAGGTCTGTCAGGAAAAGCCGTATGGAATCAATCGAATCTGCAGCATGGTAAAGTTCATTGGTAAGCTGTGTCAAAGTCTCCGCTAACATATTGCGGTTGAATGCCTGAAGATATTCAAACAGGCTGGTAGCGTAACGGTTTAAAAAAGCGTCGTTTAAGATGGATTTTAAACTGTCCGGGTCCGGCAGTTCGGCATAACCGATCGTGTGCTGTTCCTGCTCGCAGAAGAAACGGCGTTCTAAGAGCTGTTTCGCCTGAATATAGGAAATATAGACTTCCGACAGGTCTGACACGCGCGCACCATATGTAATAAAGAGACTGTCAAGAGGAGAATTCTCCTGTGGACGCCGTTCTCTCTGGTAACGCTCCAGAAAATCGTTAAACTTTTGAATGGCAAAAGTGCCTTTCAGCAAAATAACCTCATGATACTGCAGCGTAATGTTATCGTAGGAGTTATTATCCTGATTCGTCACGCGCAGAAGATCCGAAAAACGATAGGAGGCATCTGCAGTATTGTGACTGTATTTCTCATAGATCACAACCTGATAGGTGTCTGCTGTCAGATGGAGATCTGTTGTATTTATGTGGGAAAGATCGATATCATTCGTTAAAAGATCGCGGATGATGGTCTCTCTTGCCTTTTCACGGTAATGTTCCCGGGTATTTGCAGTTGCAGCAGCCTTGTCTAAGTTTTCTTTGATCGAACGAAGAATCTCCTCAAGTTCATCCTCGTCGATCGGCTTTGTCAGATAATACTGCACTCCGTAACGGATGGCTTCCTGCGCATATTTGAAATCAGAGTAACCGCTTAAGATAATGACTTTTCCGGTAAAACCCTGTGCTCTTGCCTCCCGGATAACGTCAAGCCCTGACATTCCCGGCATGCGGATGTCTAAGAGAACGATATCCGGCTGTAAGGCAAGAATCTGCTGATAGGCGGTCTCACCGTTTGCAGCTTCTCCGGCGATCGTATAGCCGAGAGATTCCCAGTCGAACAGACATTTGATACCTTCCCGGATAATGGATTCATCATCTGCAATTAAAACGCGATACATAAAAATAACCTTCCTGTTCCAATGATAAAAGTACTAAACGTAAGTATAAATGCGAACGTTTTGTTTGTCAAATTTATCGAGTGTTTTATGTACAATTTAGAGGGTATTTTTTGCAGGGTGGGTATAGTAAGATGAGACAAAATGAGATAATTACAGGGAGGAAAATCCTCTGCTCCTGATAGCAGTCGCATTTTCCTTCGGAAAACAGGGAGGATTATCATATGAAATTCAGTAATGGATGCTGGCTGCAGAAAGAGCGCTGCGAGTGCTTTTCTCCGGCAGAAGTATATTTTTCAAAAATCGAGAAAGATCAGGTGACGATCTGTGCGCCGACAAGCAAGATCACACAGCGCGGCGATACCCTTGGCGGAATCAACCTCACGATCGTGATTTCAGCACCGTATGAGGAAGTGCTTAGGGTTCAGACTTATCATCACATGGGCGTGCAGAAAAAGGCACCGTCATTTGAGATCGCACCTGCGGAGAGCGGACATTTAAAGGCAGAAGATACGGAGGACAAACTGGTCATTTCAAGCGGTACACTGCGTCTGGAAGTGCAGAAAGAGAACGGAGCACTCACATTTTACCGCGGTGAGGAGAAAATCACTGCAAGCGGATGGAGAGATCTTGCATACATGAAGACCGACTGGAAAGGTTTTGCCTATGATAAAGGACCGGAAGATGCTTATATGAGAGAGCAGTTATCACTTTCCGTTGGCGAGCTGATCTATGGACTTGGCGAGCGTTTTTCTGCGTTTGTAAAAAATGGACAGAGCGTGGATATCTGGAACGAGGACGGCGGTACTTCCACAGAGCAGTCTTATAAAAATATCCCGTTTTATATTTCCAATAAAGGATACGGTGTGTTTGTAAACCATCCGGAGCGCGTGTCCTTTGAAGTTGCAACAGAGATGGTAACCAAGGTTGAATTTTCCGTGCCGGGTGAAAACCTTGACTATTTCCTGATCAACGGGCCGACGATGAAAGAAGTGCTGATGCGCTATACAGATATCACTGGAAAACCGTCACTTCCGGCACCGTGGACATTCGGTCTCTGGCTGTCCACATCCTTTACGACAAATTATGATGAAAAGACAGTCAACAGTTTTGTCGATGGAATGTTTGACCGCAAGATCCCGTTATCCGTATTCCATTTTGACTGCTTCTGGATGAAAGATTTCAACTGGTGTGATTTTACCTGGGATTCAAGAGTATTCCCGGACCCGGAGGGCATGTTAAAACGTCTGAAAGCAAAAGGATTAAAGATCTGTGTCTGGATCAACAGCTATGTGGGACAGGAGTCATCCATGTTCAAAGAGGGTGTCGAGGGCGGTTACTTCTTAAAACGTCCAAATGGCGATGTATGGCAGTGGGATATGTGGCAGCCGGGACTTGCCATTGTGGACTTTACTAACCCTGCAGCCTGCGAGTGGTACAGCAAAAAGTTAGAGGCACTGCTCGATATGGGTGTTGACTGCTTCAAGACCGACTTTGGTGAGAGAATCCCGACAGATGCGGTATATTACGAAGGTTCTGATCCGGTCAAGATGCACAACTACTATACATACCTTTACAATAAGGTGGTATTTAACGTATTAAAGAAGAAAAAAGGTGAAAAAGAGGCTGTTCTTTTTGCACGTTCTGCAACTGCAGGCGGACAGAAGTTCCCGGTTCACTGGGGCGGTGACTGCTGGTCTGATTATGAATCCATGGAGGAGAGCCTTCGCGGAGGCCTGTCACTGACAAGTTCCGGTTTTGGATACTGGAGCCATGATATCGGAGGATTTGAGAGTACCTCCACACCGGATGTCTATAAGAGATGGTGTGCATTCGGACTGCTTTCTTCCCATTCAAGACTGCACGGATCTACTTCTTACCGTGTGCCGTGGGCATATGATGAGGAAGCAGTAGATGTGGTACGTTATTTCGCACAGCTTAAGGCATCCTTAATGCCGTATCTGTACCGCAATGCGATCGAGACATCAAAGACCGGTATCCCGATGATGCGGAGCATGGTGCTTGAATTTACCGAGGACAAGAACTGTGCTTACCTGGCAACCCAGTATATGTTAGGTGATTCCTTACTGGCTGCACCAATCTTCCGTGATGACAGCATCGCAGAGTATTATCTGCCGGAGGGAACCTGGACATCCTTACTGACCGGAGAAGTCAAAGAGGGCGGTAAATGGTATACAGAAAAACATGGTTATTTAAGCATTCCTCTCTATGTCAAAGAGGGCAGCATCGTGGCTATGGGTGCAAGAAATGACAATGCGGTTTATGATTATGCGGACGGAGTGACATTCCGTGCTTATGCATTGAAGGATGGCATTCAAGCGGAGACTGTTGTCTATGGAACAGAAAATGAAAAAGAAGCATCTGCAGACGTTGTAAAGAATGGAACTTCCTATGAAATCACAGTGGAGAGCAAAAAGGCATCCAAAGTGGCATTGATGAATGTCGGTGCTCCAAAGCAGGTAACCGGTGCATTCTATACACAGGATGGGGAAAATGTCATCGTAGCATTTGACGGGGACGGCAAGGCTGAGGTTGTATTTTAATGCAGGAAACATACATTGAAGAAATTTTAAAAGAGCTGACTTTAGAAGAAAAAATCGGTATGATCCACGGTGCGGGTTTATTCCGCACCGAAGGAGTGGAGCGGCTTTCCATCCCACCGCTCTATATGTCGGATGGACCGATGGGAGTGCGCGCAGAATTTGCGGACAATGAATGGCGGAATGTCGGGACGACGGAAGATTATGTGACTTATCTTCCGTGCAACAGCGCCATTGCATCCACCTGGAATCGTGCGCTGGCAAAGAAAGCCGGAGAAGTGCTGGGCGAGGAGGCAAGAGGCAGGGGCAAAGATGTGATCTTAGCTCCGGGCATCAACATCAAGCGGAGTCCGCTCTGTGGCAGGAATTTTGAATATATGAGCGAAGATCCGGGACTCATCGAAGAACTGGTTGTACCGATGATCGAGGGAATCCAGGAAAACGATGTTGCGGCATGCGTGAAGCATTTTGCGGCAAATTCACAGGAAACTGAAAGACTCTGGGTGGATACAATCATCGATGAGACAGCACTGGAAGAAATTTATTTTCCGGGATTTCAAGCGGCGGTAGAAAAGGGACACACCCTTGCGCTGATGGGAGCCTATAATCTGTTAAACGGTGAGCACTGCTGTATGAGTAAATCCCTGCTCAATGAAAAACTGCGGAAAGACTGGGCATTTGACGGTGTGGTAATCTCCGACTGGGGTGCTGTGCACGATACGAAACTGGCTGCAGAGTCCGGGCTGGATCTTGAGATGGATGTCAAGTATCAGTTCGACGAACAGTACATGGCAGAGCCTCTGTTAAAAGCAGTGAAGGATGGAGAAATCGAAGAATCGCTGGTGGATGAGAAAGTGCGCAATATCCTCCGCATGATGCTGCGTTTAAAAATGATCGGACCGGAGAGAAAACATCGTAAGACAGGCGCATACAATACGGAGGAACACCGCAGGGCAGTGCTCGATGTGGCGCGCGAGTCCATGATTTTACTGAAAAATGAAGATCAGGTATTGCCGCTTCAGGCAGAATCCGGCTGTAAGGTTGCCGTGATCGGCGCAAATGCCGCTGCGATCCATTCGAACGGGGGAGGAAGTGCAGAAATCAAGGCACTGTATGAGATATCACCGCTTATGGGAATCAAAAAGTTACTTGGTGGAAATGTGAAAGTTTCCTACGCACCGGGCTATGTGATTCCGGATAAGAAAGAGGCATCTGAGATCAACTGGCAGGCGGCGAGCACGGAGACTGCAGAGAATACCGAAAAGGAAAGCACTGTAAGTGGAAGAACACTGGATGAAAAACAGCAGGAAGCCTTAGCGGAAGCAGTTGCGCTGGCAAAAGCAAGTGACATTGTTATTTTTGTGGGCGGACTGAACCACGATTTTGATGTGGAGGGACTTGACCGCGTGAACATGAAACTGCCATACGGGCAGGATGAAGTAATCGATGCTCTGCTAAAGGCCGTGCCGGATACGGTGGTCTGCATGTATGCAGGTGCACCGGTTGAGATGCCGTGGGCAGAAAAGGCAAAAGCAATCCTCTGGAGCTACTATGCCGGTATGGAAGGGGGAACAGCCCTGGCAGAGATCTTGTCTGGAAAAGTAAATCCATCCGGAAAGCTGGCAGAAACATTTATCCGTGATGCGTCGCAGTGTCCGGCACATACGATCGGAACATTTGGAAAGAAAGACCGTGTGGAGTACAGGGAAGGTGTGATGGTCGGTTACCGTTATTATGACACAAAAAAAACAGATGTCCTGTTCCCGTTTGGTCATGGACTTTCCTATACGGCATTTACCTATAATGATCTTGAAATTATACGGCAGCAGGAAAATGGCAGACAGACCGTGAAAGTTTCCTGTTCGGTAACCAATACAGGAGAACATGCAGGGAAAGAAACCGTTCAGATTTATGTGGCACCGGAACAGAAAAAAGACAGACCGGTTCATGAACTGAAAGCGTTTGAAAAAGTCAGGCTTGATGCCGGGGAAACAAAGAGGATCTGTGTTATTTTGGAGGAAAGAGATTTTTTCCGTTATGACACAGACAAAAAGATGCCGGTTCCGGTAAATGGAACGTATGAAATTCAGGTTGGCGCATCTTCGACAGATATCTGCCTTTGTGGAAAAATAGACCTTTTTTTTGCAGAAGGTTAAATGATGACTATTGAAAAGAAACTCTGACTTTGCTATGATAAAGTCAGGTTTTTTTTTATGGGATTTTTTTGGGGCGGATAGGTGAGAATATGTCTGAAAAGAGCAAGGTATTAGTCGTAGATGATAAACAGGTCGAACGTGTCATGATGAAAAGAATTTTGAGCGGTACGTACGAGGTGATAGAGGCAGAAAATGGCAAGGAAGCATTTGAGATTCTTTATGAACGAAGCACGGAGATAACGGCGGTACTTTTAGATATCGTTATGCCGGAGTATGACGGGTATTATTTTCTGGAACGGTATCATAAAGCGCAGATGTATCAGGCGATACCTGTCATTGTACTTACGATGGAGGTTGACATTGAGACAGAGATTAAATGCCTGGGCATGGGAGCATGGGATTTTATCCGGAAACCGTATGATGTGGATGTTGTCCGGTTCCGGCTGAAGAATGTGACTGGCAGCAGCAGTCAGAATATCAGCAAAGCATTAAAGTACCGTGCAGAATATGATATCCTTACCGGCATCTATAATAAGACCAATATGTTTCAGGCGACATCTGCTATGTTAGAGCGATATCCGGACCGGCATTTTGCTTTTGTGCGGATGGATATTGAAAAGTTCCAGCTGATCAATTCTTTCTTTGGAATGAGTGCAGGGGACATGCTGCTGAAATATATTGCCGACCTTTTGATATGTGCAGTCAGAAACCGCAGTGACGTTACCTTTGGCAGGATGGATGCGGATATATTCTGCTTCTGCGTATCCTATGAAAATACAAAAGAACTGGTCGAAAGTTTTGATAAAATGCGTGATATCTTAAGCAGATACCCGCTTGATTTTGATATCGTACCGATATTTGGTGTTTACCTGATCGCTGGAAAGAAAATAACACCGGATCACATGTACGATCGTGCCAACCTTGCGGCAAAGCACTGCAAAGGCAATTATATCCGTAACTATGCATTTTATACACGGCAGATGAGCCAGGAGATCGAGAAGGAACAGCGGATCGTAAACAGCATGAAAAGTGCACTGGAAAATCATGAATTTGTTGTATTCTATCAGCCCAAATACGGGCTCAGCGATAATCAGATCGCAGGAGCGGAGGCGCTGGTTCGCTGGAAACATCCGGAACGGGGAATGATTTCACCGGGAGAGTTTATACCGGTATTTGAACGGAATGGATTTATCACAAAGCTGGATTATTATGTGTGGGAGCAGACCTGCATCCAGCTTAGAAAGTGGATGGATGAAGGAAAGAATCCGCTTCCGATATCCGTCAATCTTTCGAGGGTCAGCCTTTACAACAAAGATATCGTGAATGTGATCTGCAATCTGGTGGACAGTTACCGGATTCCACGCAGACTGTTTCAGGTAGAACTGACAGAGAGCGCATACAATACAAATCCCAAAGCAGTGCAGGATATGATGCAGCGTTTGCGCGAAGAGGGATTTTACATTCTGATGGACGATTTTGGAAGTGGTTATTCTTCTTTAAATGTTTTAAAGGATATTGTGGTTGATGTTTTAAAGATGGACATGAAGTTTTTTGCCGGTGATGACAGGGAAGGACGCGGAGAAAATATCATGGCGGCAGTGATCCGTATGGCAAAATGGCTGAATATGCCGGTTGTTGCGGAAGGCGTGGAACGGATCGAACAGGTGGAATTTTTGCGGAGTATTGGCTGTGAATATGTACAGGGATATTATTTTGCAAAACCGATGCCTGTGGAAGAATACGAAAAACTGCAGTTTGACAGACCGCATGCGGAGAGAAAGAAAGAGACAGAACGCTTAGTTGACATAGATAGCCTGTGGACGCCGGCCTCCCAGCTGGAGTCACTCTTTTTAAATGCGAAACAGGGTGTGGCTGTCTATGAGTACGGCAAAGAACAGATTGAGATAATACGCGTAAATAATGCGTATTATGAGGTGTTTGGATATCAGGATATCAGTCAGAAAAAAGATATTTTTCAGGGAATTCCAAAACGATATCATAAGCGTATTCTGGATGCCTTTTTTTATACAGCAGATAAAGGACGTGAAACACAATGTGAATTTTCCAGGAAGAATGAAGCAGGAGAAGAAATTTTTATATCATTAAAGCTGTATGATGTAGGAATTGTAGGAAATAAACATATCATATATGGTGTTTTCTTAAATGTGACAGAACCAAAACAACTGGAATGGGAATTAGAAAAATACAGGCTGTTATTATCCGGAAAAACGAAAGACAGGGAGATGGAACAGGAAAAAGAACAATCGGAGGAATGATAGAAAAATGTGTGAGGTATTGGAAAAATTAAGAGCATGGGGATGCGATTTAGATGGAGCTTTAGAGCGTTTTTTAGGAGATGAGGAATTATATAAAAGCTGCCTTCCGATGGTGGCGGAGGACGAGTCTTTTGATGGATTAAAAGAGGCACTTGCAGAAGATGAGAGAAAAAAGGCGTTTGACTGTGCACATACTTTAAAAGGTGTCTTTGCCAATATGGGAATCACACCGATGTTTGATACGGTCGAAAAAATTGTAGAGCCGCTTCGTGCCGGAATAAATGATGGACTGATGCCGGTATATGAGGAATTGTCCAGGGAAAGAGAACATCTTAGAAGCATTATCCGGATCGAGGGAGAATAAGACGCGTGAAGATTTATATGACGGATATTGTTCCATTTGGGGATGAAAAGATATTTGCACAGATGCTGCCTTTTATCACGGAAGACCGGAAAAATAAAATAATGCAATTGAAAAAAAAAGAAGACCGGTGCAGATCTTTAGCAGCAGGATTATTGTTAGAGTATGCCCTGAGGGAATATGGAATCAGTCTGTTACCAGGGAAAATGCAGCAGATGTATCTTAGATTCGGAGAGAAAGGAAAACCGGTATTAAATGGAAAAACCGGTATACATTTTAACCTGTCACATTCGGGAAGATATGTGGCAGGTGTTTTTTCAGATGAAGAAGTTGGAATTGATGTGGAACAGATCCGGAAAGGACAGATGAAAGTGGCAGAACGTTTTTTCTGTCCGGAGGAATATCTGGCATTACAAAAGGGAAAAATGAAAAAAGCAGACTGTTATTTTACAGAGTTATGGACAAGAAAAGAAAGTTATATCAAAGCGGTTGGAAAAGGGATGGCATTGGATCTTGCATCGTTTTGTGTACTGCAGGATCAGGTTAAATTTTTAAAAGCGGGGCAGACGGGAGAATGGTATCTGCAAAGCTATGATCCCGCAAGTGGATATATATTGTCAGTATGTGCCAAAAAATGTACAAAATGCGAGATTCAATGGATCAGTAAAGAGATGTTTACACAGAAATTTATTTGACGGAAAACTGGAAAGAATTTATAATAATCGCTGAAATGACAAGTAAGGAGGAAGATTCATGTACGACGAATTGACCGAACAGGATATAAAAAAGATGGAAGAGGAGATTGAATACCGGAAACTTGTGGTGCGCAAAGAGGCCTTAGAGGCAGTGAAGGAGGCAAGAGCGCAGGGAGACTTAAGTGAGAATTTCGAGTACCATGCGGCAAAGAAAGATAAGAACCAGAATGAGAGCCGTATCCGCTATTTAGAGAGAATGATCAAAACAGCAAAAGTGATTTCAACGGATTCTGCGGAGGATGAAGTTGGTATGAATAATACGGTGACGGTTTATTTTGAGGAGGACGATGAGGAAGAAGTTTATAAACTTGTGACCACCGTCCGCGGTAATTCTTTAAAGAATCTGATCAGCAATGAGTCACCGCTTGGAAAGGCATTGCTTGGACATAAGGTCGGTGACCGCGTGGAAGTGGCTGTCAATGAGAATTATTCCTATTATGTTGTGATACGAAAGATCGAGAATACCGTGGATGACGGTTCCGATAAATTACGAAGCTTTTAGCAGAAAGAGGGATTTATGAGACTTACAGAATTATTAAATACAGAGAATGTAACGATTTCCTGTGAATTGTTCCCGCCGAAACAGGGTGCACAGTTAGACAACTACAAAAAGATTGTCGGAGATATGGCAGCATTGAAACCGGCATATATGAGTGTTACTTATGGTGCAACCGGCGGAACTTCTGATTATACGGTAGAACTTGCAAATGAAGTGAGAAATGTGAATCATATTCCGGCACTGGCACATCTCACCTGTGCATCTTCGACTAAGGAGAAAGTTGCCTCTGTGATTCAGGAGTTAAAAGAAAAGCAGATTGAAAATGTACTTGCACTGCGCGGAGATATCCCGCAGAATGCGGATTTCCCGCTGCCAAATCAGTATAAACATGCAAGTGAGCTGATCTATGATATCAAATCACAGGGAGATTTCTGTATCGGCGGAGCCTGCTATCCGGAAGGACATCCTGAGTCACAGACATTAGAGGAAGATCTGATCCATCTGAAAGAAAAAGTGGATGCCGGATGTGAGTTCCTCACAACACAGATGTTCTTTGACAATAATATTCTTTATAACTTTATGTACAAAGCACTAAAACATGGAATCGATGTTCCTGTCGTAGCAGGAATTATGCCGATCACCAACGCAAACCAGGTAAAACGGAGCATTGCCCTATCCGGAAGTTTGGTACCGCGCCGTTTCCTTGCAATCGTTGACCTGTCTCTTATACACATCTCCGAGCCCACGAGACAGGCAGA
>ENA-UADS01000085-UADS01000085.1-human-gut-metagenome-genome-assembly--contig:-NODE-85-length-17373-cov-5.495034_pt1 | contig 17373 bp, 10 predicted proteins | sample MGYA00244265_ERZ654261 | MGnify/ENA primary metagenome ERZ654261 (study PRJEB26926, sample SAMN06165265) | human gut metagenome | biome: ENVO:00009003; feature: ENVO:2100002; material: ENVO:00002003... | reverse complement strand
CACCATCCTGTGTCGCAGGTTATAAGCTGACCGGTTTCGGGACGGGAAAAAGAGCGGCGCTCCTTGCGGCAGACCAGTTAAAGAGCCGTTTTCAGGAAAAGGGAGAATTTATCCAGGCGTGGGGCGCTATGGGAGAGCCGGAAAATTACAGGCTGATCATAGACTGTCTGCTCAACGTACCGCTGCTTTACTGGGCGTCACAGGAAACGGGAGATGAGAGTTACCGTCAGATCGCTGACCGGCATGTACATACCACACTTGAAAATGTGATCCGCCCGGACTTTTCGACCTGGCATACATTTTTCTTTGATCCGGTAACTGGAAATCCGGATCACGGGGCAACCTGTCAGGGCTACCGGGACGGTTCTGCCTGGGCGAGAGGCCAGGCGTGGGGAATTTACGGAACGGCACTCGCATACCGCTATACAAAAAGAGAGGAATACAAATATATTTTCCGTGGTGTCAGTAAATATTATATAGAGCATCTGCCGAAAGATCTCGTACCGTACTGGGATCTGGAGTTTTCGGATGGTGATGCACAGCCGAGGGATTCTTCCTCCGCCTCCATTGCAGCGTGCGGAATGCTTGAGATGGCAAAATACTTATATGATGAGGAGGCGGCATTTTACCGGGATCTTGCGGAAAAATTTATTGGTTCTGTATACCGGAACTATGCGGTAAAAGATTTTGAAAAATCCAACGGGATCGTACTGCACAGCACATATTCGAACCGTTCGCCGTATAATACCTGCAATCCGTGCGGTGTGGATGAGTGCAATAGCTGGGGCGATTATTTTTACATGGAGGCGCTGACGAGGCTGCAGAAAGACTGGCAGATCTACTGGTAAAGGGGAAGAGATGGAATTTTACAGGATAAATGCGCAGATGCTCCCGAAGGTAAATTTTGTGGATGAGACAGAGATAAGACCGCCTTATGTCCACAGGAAACGCAGGGCGGGAGAACAGATCTTATATTTTATCCGGCACGGGGAGATGCATCTGCTTGAGGACGGAAAGCCTCTGATCTTAAAGCCGGGGGATGTCTGTCTGCTGGATAAGGATCGCACGCATGAGGGAACAAAGGCGACGACCTGCAATTATTATTATGTACATTTCATGCATGGGGAGATGGAACTGGTCGATGCAAAAGAAGAGGAAGTCGCAAAGCAGCAGTTTGAACGCCGGAGAAAGGCGATGGCAAAGGAGCCGTGTGAGCCTTATGGAAGTTATGATGAGAGTGAGATCTGGCTGCCGAAATACTGGCATATCAAAAAAGTCACCGACCAGATCCACATTGATGAGCTGATCAAGCAGGCGATCGCGGAGGATTACAGCACGTTTGAGAATCACAAGATTCTCTGTGCCTGCCGGATACAGGAGGCGTTGATCGAGATCGCGCGCTGTTTTGCGACAGCGGAACGCGAAAGGACTGCAGGCGGGTTCCCGGAAAGCTATTATAAAGTCCAGAAAATACAGGAATGGCTGAATGCGTCTTATGCGGCAGACATTTCGGGGGAGCGGTTAGAGGAGGAGTTTGACGGCAATTTTGATTACATGAACCGCATCTTTAAGCGCGTGACAGGACAGACCATTTTCCAGTATCTGACGGCAGTCCGCATGGAACATGCCAAGCGTCTGATCGCGCAGACGACGATGCATACCGGGGTGATCGGCCAGGAGGTCGGCTACCCGGATGAATATTATTTCAGCAAAGTGTTTAAGCGCAATGTCGGGATGTCACCGCGCGCCTACGCAGATTCTCTGTCAAAAAATAAATCATGAAAAGTCGCTAAAAGACAAAAAACGTCACTATTCTCCATTGTATCATACCTCTGTTTTTTACTATGATGTGTTTAAAAGAAAACATAGACCGTAGTAAAAATGGAGGTATTTTTTATGATTATGAATAAAACAGAACTGTTATTAAATGAGGGATGGAAGTTTCATTTTGGAGAATGTGAGGAGGCATGGTATCAGGGATATGACGATCGTGCATTTGAGCGTGTCATGCTGCCGCATGACTGGGCAGTGGCTTATCCGTTTTCAAAACAATATTCCAGCGGCACCGGATATCTCACAGGCGGGATCGGCTGGTACCGGCTGCATTTTTATCTGCCAGAGGAATATCAGGGGAAAGCGATCCGTCTGGTATTCGACGGTGTGTATAAAAACAGCCAGGTGTGGGTCAACAGTTATTATCAGGGAAAACACCCGTATGGTTACACCGGATTTTCCTATGATATCTCTGGGATCGCACATTTTGGGGAGCAGGAAAATGTGGTCAGTGTGAAAGTGACGCACACGGACATTGCGGATTCGAGATGGTACACGGGAAGTGGGATCACGCGGAAAGTCACTCTTGTGGTGGAAGAACAGGTGCATCCGGCAGAATATGGCGTGACGTTTGTGACAGAGAAACTTGTGGCCGATGGTAAAGAGTTTCCGGAAGTGCAGGCGGCAGTCAGTATCCGTCATGAGATATGCAACCAGACGAAGGAGCAGAAAACATGTGTGGTCTGCACAAAACTGTCTGATCCGCAGGGAACGCCGGTGGCAGAGTGGAAAGAACAGGTACAGATCCCGGCAGGAAATACGGTATCCTGCAGCATGCATGGCACCATCCGTGATCCGAAGTGCTGGTCGCCGGAGCACCCGGATCTCTATGGGATGGAAACCTGGTATGAGACAACGGACGAGGATGGAAAGAAAATATCCTATCTTGCAGACACACAGAAGGTCGGGATCCGTGTGGCAGAATTTGACGCGGACCGGGGATTTTTCCTAAACAGTGTGCCGATGAAGATCAAAGGTGTCTGTGTGCATCATGACGCCGGCTGTCTCGGCGCTGCGGTGACAAAGGAAGTATGGCACAGACGGTTTGCAAAACTAAAGGAATGTGGCTGTAATGCGATCCGGTGCAGCCACAACCCGCATATGCCGGAACTGTATGAACTGTGCGATACGATGGGATTTCTTGTGATGGATGAGGCGTTTGACGAGTGGGAAAATGCGAAAAATAAATGGTCTACGGGACACAATGTCTATCCGCCAAAACATCAGGGCTATTTTGAAGATTTCCCGGAATGGCACGAAAAGGATCTGCGCGCCATGGTAAGGCGTGACCGCAATCATCCGTCCATCATTTTGTGGAGCATCGGAAATGAGATCGACTATCCGAACGATCCGTACTGTCATCCGAGTTTTCTGGAGATGACCGGAAATAACGACGCGAACAAACCGGCGGCAGAACGGCAGTATGATCCGGCAAAACCGGACATGCGAAGACTGCTTCCGATCGCCGAAGAACTTTCCAGTATTGTAAAGAGTGAAGATGAGAGCCGTCCGGTCACCATGGCACTTGCCTACCCGGAGCTGTCTGCAAAGCTTGGTATGTTAGAGCATCTGGATGTGGCAGGCTACAACTATAAGGAGCAGTATTACGAAGCCGATCACAAAGATTTCCCTCAGATCCCGTTTTTAGGGAGTGAAAACGGGCACAGCTATGAGGCGTGGGATGCGGTAAAATCAAATGATTATATCAGCGGACAGTTTTTGTGGACCGGGATCGATTATTTAGGGGAGGCACATGGCTGGCCGGTTCATGGATCTGGAGCCGGAATTTTGGACTGTGCCGGATTTGAAAAAGCAAGATATTACCGCAGAAAATCATTGTGGTGTGAAGAACCGCAGCTTTATCTTGCCACAAGACCGTGGAGTGAGGAATCTGCAGAGTGGATCCCATGTCGGGAAAACTGGAATTACAAAGCTGGAGAAAAGGTCATCGTGATGTGTTACTCAAATCTGCCGGAGACAGCTGTTTTTATCAATGGAAAAGAGGCTGGCAGACAGATTGGCTATAACGACGACGGCGCATATCGTTTTGAGGTATTCTGGGAGGCAGGGATCCTTGAGGCGAGTGGTTATGATGAAAACGGAAATATCATAGAACAGGAGAGACTGCTTACCACGCAGAACGCCGCTGGTATCAAAGCTGAGGTCTATCAACCGGAGGAGATTCCTTTTTCAGAGACACAGGAAAATGGATATCTCTATCAGGTCGCGCTCACACTTGTGGATCAAAATGGGCAGAAGGTTGTCTGGGATGACAGAAAACTGCGTGTGGCAGTGAGCGGGGCAGGCATGTTAGCAGGAATTGAGAACGGGGATCTGTCGGATGTGACTCCATATGCGGAAAATGCGAGAAAGACAAAGGACGGAAGGCTCATGATCTATGTGAGAAGAATAAAAAAGGGAAAGATCCGTGTAGAAATTTCAGAGACAGACAGCATAGCGGAAATAAGTACTATCACAGAAAAAAACAGAATCACAGGAAAGACCGGCATAGCAGAAAAAGACAGCACAGAAGAAAAAGGAGGAATGCATCTTGAAGTGGAAATGGATTGATGCAGACTGCACCAGCGTTACTACGGCAGAGGGAACGCTGACGCTGAAAGGATTGTTTATCCCGTTGTTTATTGAACAGCTTTTGATGAATATGACCGGTACGGTCAATACGCTGATGCTTGGGCACTATGCGGATGATGCGGTCGCGGCAGTCGGTGCGGCAAACCAGGTGATCGGATTTTTGTACACGTTTTATGCGGTATTCAGCGGCGGCGCATCGGTCGTCATCAGCCACAGACTAGGGGCGGGAGATGAAAAAAGGGCGTCGGATGCAGCGTTTACCTCCATCGTGTGCGGAGGTGCAATCAGCCTGATCTTAGGAACGATACTGGCATTTTTTGCAGGTGCAGTCATGCGTCCGATGCAGTTAGAAACATCGGTGTATGAGATGGCGGTGGTATATTTTCGCATCTGTATCGGCTTTTCCGTACTGCAGGGCATTATTTCTGCTATCTCCGCGGTACTGCGCAGTTATGGAAAACCGAAACTTGCAGTGACGGTATCTTTGTTTATGAATATCGTGAATGCAGTGTTAAATTACGTTGTGATTTTCCAGCCGGTGAAAATTGTGCCGGAGGGCGTGGAAGGTATCGCAATGGCAAACGTGGCAAGCCATGGGACGGCGCTTTTACTTGGCGTCTGGTTTCTGTTCCATTGCGGACTGCATCTTGATTTTGCATCGAAAAATTTAAAGACATTATCCTGCGTGGGTGGAATCTTAAAGATCGGACTGCCGGGAGGGATCAGTTCCCTGTCGTATTCCTTTTCACAGATCGTGTCAACATCGATCTTAGCAGTGCTTGGAACAGCGGCGCTCACCGCAAAGATCTATGTTTCATCCATCGTGTTTTATGTCTATGTGACCGGAATGTCACTTGGACTTTCCACGGCGATCCTGATGGGATGGATGACGGGGGCAAAGGAGTATGAAAAGGCATACCGGCTGAACCAGCAGGTGTTAAAAATCGCGGTCAGCTTAAATATCGTGCTTTCGGTTCTGATCTTTCTCTGCCATAGACCGTTGATGCATTTATTTACGCAGAGTGAGGAGATCATCGGGATGACGGGTGTGATCTTTTTTATCGATATTTTCGTGGAGATCGGGCGCGCGTTCAACCATGTTGAGGACAATTCACTCCGGGGAGCGGGGGATGTGTTCTTTCCGATGGTCATCGCCGTGATTTCCTGCTGGGGCGTCAGCATTTTGTTTGCATATCTGCTTGGGATACGCCTTAGGATGGGGCTGGCAGGATGCTGGATCGCGTTCATGCTCGATGAGATGTTCCGCGGAAGTATCTTTTTCATCCGTTTCCGCTCACGAAAATGGACGAAAAAAAGAATCTGACCCTATATTGACAAACCTGCAAAATCCCGATAAAATTAACTTGAAAACGTTTTCAAATATGACTTTTTAAGGGGGATGGCCGATGGGAAGTGAGTTAAATATTTATAAAATTGCACAGGAAGCGGGAGTTTCACCGGCAACAGTGTCGAGAGTCATGACAAAAAATGCGAGGGTGAGCGAGGAAAAGAGAGCGCGTGTGGAAGCAGTGATCCGCAAATATGATTACAGGCCAAACGCGCTTGCGCAGGGACTGATCAAGACGAAAACGAACGTCATCGGTGTGCTTGCTGCAGATCTGGTCAATCCTTATTATTCATCCATGGTGGAAAACTGTGAGAAGGAGATCATTGCGCGCGGGTATGTGCCAATGATCTGCGGAACATTAAGCAATCCGGATCTTGAGGTGGAATATATTCAGAAAATGTTTGACATGCGTATGGATGCGATCATCATTATCGGGGGAAAATCAGACAGCCTTGTCACGGAGCCGGAATACGCAGATCTGATCAACCGTGTCGCTGAATCCATCCCGGTCATCACAACAGGAAAGGTAGAGGGCGGTGAGTGCTGCCAGGTCACGATCGACGAGGCGGAGGGCATGAACCAGAGCATGGAATGTCTGATCGGTTTAGGTCACAGGCGCATTGCACTGATCGGCGGAGTCGAGGAGATGAAATCCACTTACGATAAGCGTATCCGCTACCGCAGTCTGCTGCGAAAGAACGGTCTGACCTACCGTGAGCGCTATGTGATCAAATCCAATTATTCGATTGAGGGCGGTTATCAGGGGTTCGAGGCACTCTTTCAGGGAAATAAGACACTTCCCACGGCGGTGATCGCGATCAATGACTACAGTGCAGTGGGTGTGATGCGTTCCATCAAAGAGCATGGACTTAGGATCCCGGAGGATATTTCCCTCATCAGTTTTGATAATACGTTTATCGTAGATACCGTCATACCAAGGCTGAGCAGTATTTCCTATGATTATGAAGCATTTGGAAAGCTTTTGGTTGACACCGCATTAGATAAGATTGGCGGAAAAGAAGTACCGGAGGTACAGAAAGTAACACCGACTCTGATCATCAGAGAATCCGTAGCGGAGTTAAAACGGTAAAATCCGTTAGAATGACGGAAAAATAAAATAAATGTGAAATAAATATGTACAAAAAGTAAAATAACCTGTTGACAACTCATAATATGTATTGTAATATAACAATATGAAAAGGGTTTCAAATTAAAAAGCACTATAAAATACACAACTGGTGTAAAAGCCGGCTGCATGGATGGTGTTTACGCAGCGAAGGTGTAAGATAAGTGCGGGAAACATGCAAAAAAGAAGATATAAAGGCGTTTCTGACACTTAAGATCAAAAAATATTACACCTTATGGAAGATGGCAGACAGTTTTGTGAAAAATATAAGTGCTTTGTTTTTACAAGGTTTTGAAATCGGTTTCAAGAAAACGTTGGAGAGGGGAAAATATATGAAAAAGGAGAACGGTGTTACAAAACAGGTTGGCAAAAAACTAAACTTCTGGCAGAAACTCTGGAAGTACCGTGTACTGACACTGATGTGTGTCCCGGCAATGATTTTTTTCTTTGCATTTAACTATATGCCATTGCCAGGAATCTATGTTGCGTTTGTTAAATACAATTACCGCGATGGTATTTTTGGAAGCAAATTTGTAGGGTTACAGAATTTTGAGTTCCTCTGGGAATCAGGAAAACTTTTATCACTGACGAAAAATACAATTTTATATAATCTGGCATTTATCCTTCTTGGAAATTTACTTGCGGTCGTGGTAGCGATCCTTTTAAATGAAATGAGATGTAAATGGTTCAAGAAAGTATCACAGACGATGATGTTTCTTCCATATTTCATTTCACAGGTTTTAGTCGGATTTCTGGTATTTAACTTATTAAATTATGATACCGGATTTGTAAATGAGATCCTTACTAGACTTGGAATGGAAAAATGGGGACCTTACAGTGATCCGCATGTATGGCCGGTACTTTTGGTTATCATTTATCTGTGGCAGCAGACAGGTTACAACTCCGTTGTATATTTTGCATCTATCTGCGGAATTGACGCAGAGATGATAGAGGCATCCAAGGTCGATGGAGCAAATGCATTTCAGAGGATTCGTTACATATTGCTCCCGAGTTTAAAACCTACCGTGATCATCCTGTTACTGTTTGCATTGGGCGGCATCGTAAAAGGTAATTTCGGATTGTTCTACAATATCATTGGTACGAACTCCTTATTATATGACACGACAGATATTATTGAGACGTTTGTTTACAGGGCTACGATGACAGATTTTAACTTCTCGACAGCGTCGGCAGTCGGTCTGTATCAGTCAGTCGTTGGTTTTGTGATCGTTATGATCGTAAACTATGTGGTTAAGAAAATTGAACCGGATTATTCCCTGTTTTAATATCTATGGAGGTCGACTATGAAGAAAAATAACAGCAATAAAGTAAAACTTGGAGCTTCTGATAAGATTGTGCGGGGATTTGGATATGTAGTGATTACAATCTATGCACTGGCATGTATATTTCCATTCCTGTTGATTCTTGGAAGTTCATTTACGGCAGAAGAAGTGATCCGTACGGAAGGTGTACAGTTGATTCCGAAACAGTTTACACTGGCAGCTTATGAGATGGTCTGCAAGGGCGGTGGTATCTGGAAATCCTATCTGCTCACGATCATCCTGACGGTGGTCGGTACGGCGGTCGGACTGACAATCATAGCAATGACAGGTTATGCACTGCAGAGAAAAGATTTCCCGTTCCGCAACGGAATTTCCTTCTACATATATTTTACAAGCCTGTTTTCCGCAGGACTTGCACCGTACTATCTTCTGATGACACAGACTTACCACTTAAAGGACAGCTATTTTGCAGTTTTATTACCGCTTATGATGTCGCCGTGGCTGATCATCATGATGAAAAACTTTGTGAAGGCGATCCCGCATGAGATTACAGAGTCCGGCAAGATCGACGGCGCCGGGGATATGAAGATCTTTGTTTCCCTGATCCTGCCAATGTTAAAACCGGCACTTGCGACGATCGGATTATTCCTTGCACTGGGATACTGGAATGAATGGTATCAGTCCTCTCTCTTCTTAAGCTCGAAAGTGGATGTAAAACCGTTACAGTATACATTATATGAAGTTGTAAATAAAATGGATCAGCTTAAAAACTCCATTGCAGGACAGTATATATCATTGGCAGATATTCCGACAGAGGGAATCAAGATGGCAAATGCGATTCTTGCAACCGGACCGATCATTTTCCTGTATCCATTCGTTCAGAAATATTTTATCAGCGGTATTACCGTTGGAGCCGTAAAAGGCTGATCGATACGATTATCGCTCTGCATGGGGCAGAGTCATAATAAAAGCAGTTTTGTCTTAGAAAAAGACAGATCTGCTGCAAAAATAAATCATATGGAGGGTATGGTATGAAGAAAAGATTTAAGAGACTTGGGGCAATGTTACTCGCAGGTACAATGTTACTTGGCGCCACAGCCTGTGGCGGAGGAAGCAATTCTTCCACAACAGGAAATGCAGCAAAATCGGAAGACAGTGCATCCACTACGGAAACAGGGGGAACGACAAGTAGTGGTGACATTGACACATCCGAACATGTAGTGATCACTTATATGGTGACCGGTGATAAACCGGATGGTAAGAGCGCAGAGCGTCTCGATGAGATGATGGAAAAACTGAATGCGATCCTGACCGAAAAAGTAAATGCAGAACTTGAGATTTATTACATCGGATGGACAGATTATCTCTCCAACTACAATCTGACACTGGCACAGATGGATGGTTCTGTCGACCTTGTCGGAACTGCTTCTGACTGGCTCGATGCCTGGCCAAACGCAAAGAACGGAGCATTCTTAGAGCTTTCCGAGGATATGTTAAAGACCTACGCACCAAAAACATGGGAGAGCGTAAGCCAGGATCACTGGGATCTGTGTAAATATAACGGCTCAATCTATCTGATCCCGGAGGATAATTACGCACAGTGGACCAACCATGGATTCATCTATCGTCTTGACTGGGCAAAAGAAGCAGGACTGACAGATGGTGTCAAGAGCTGGGAAGACCTTACAACTTACTTTAAATATGTAAAAGAAGCATATCCGGATGTGATTCCATGGGATTCTGACGGTACACAGTATGCACAGATGGCAAACGGCTGGATCACCTCCCACAGCAATTTTGTTGCAATCGACGGTGTCTGTTCCGGCGCATTATGGGGCGGTACAAAAGATGACCTTTACACGATCACAACACCTGCATACACAGACACAGATATGATGGTTGAGTATGCAAAATTAATGAAAGAATGGGATAACATCGGCGTATGGAAGACAGATGTATTAAACAATACTGCTTCCTCAAACCGTGATGATTACCGTATCGGTCGTGTTGCAGCAGAGCAGCACCACACACAGACCTGGACAGATCTTTGCAGTGCAACTCCGTCAAATACGATTTATCAGGATGATCCGGATGCAGAGTCAGGTTTCTTCTACTTCGGAGAAGAGACCGGAAACGTGGTAGCACTTTCCATCACACACGGTGCAATGGCAGTTTCCGCAGCAAGCAAGAACCCGGAAAGAGCACTGATGGTATATGATTTATTAAGAAATGACGAAGAATGCTACAGATTACTCTGCTATGGTATTGAAGGCGTATCTTACGAGATCAACGATGAGGGACTCCGCACAACTCCGGAAGGCTACAACTCAGACACAGACAACATCAACGGTATGACCAACTGGTGGTGGGGGCGTAACGACGATCTTGAGATCAGAGACGCTACAAGAAACTGGGATGCAATTGACAAACTTTACAGTGAGTATGATTCCTTAAAGATTGATTATCCGTATGGACAGTTTGTACCGGAAGTTGATGATATCCAGTCTAAGATCGATAACATCAACGAAGTATATACCAACTATACAAAACAGATCTCTTATGGTAAATATCAGGGAACTGCGGAGGAGATCGTTGCAGAGATGCAGTCAGCATTAAAACAGGCTGGTATTGAAGAAGTAACCGCAGCACTGCAGGAACAGTTTGATGCATTATACAAATAGGTATACAATAAAGGCATGATGTGCCGCTATTGAACAGAAGGTGTTGATTCTAAGAAATAGGGGATCAACACCTTTTGTTATAGGAAAGAACTGATACAAAAGGAACATTTTGTGAAAAAGAGGAGAGATGGCATGGGCAATTTTGAGATCACAGACAATTTTTATCTGGATGGAAAACCGTTTCAGATCATATCGGGTGCAATTCATTATTTCAGAATCGTTCCGGAATACTGGCAGGACAGACTTGAAAAATTAAAGGCAATGGGATGCAATACAGTGGAGACATATATCCCGTGGAACATGCATGAACCGAAAAAAGGTGAATTCCACTTTGAGGGGATGCTTGACATAGAACGATTTGTAAAAACGGCGCAGGAACTTGGGTTATATGTGATTTTAAGACCGTCGCCGTACATTTGTGCGGAGTGGGAATTTGGCGGACTGCCGGCGTGGCTGTTAGCGGAAGATGGAATGAAACTGCGCGTTTCCTATCCGCCGTTTTTAAAACATGTGCAGGATTACTATGATGTATTATTGAAAAAAATCGTGCCGTATCAGATCAATTACGGCGGACCGGTCATTTTGATGCAGGTCGAAAATGAATACGGATATTATGCAAACGACAGGGAATATCTGCTTGCAATGAGAGATAAAATGCAAAAAGGCGGTGTCGTTGTCCCGCTTGTCACCTCGGACGGACCGTTTGAAGAAAACTTAAACGGAGGTCATTTAGAAGGCGCGCTGCCGACCGGAAATTTTGGATCTAAGACAGAGGAGCGTTTTGAAGTCCTGAAAAAATATACGGACGGCGGGCCATTAATGTGCACAGAGTTCTGGGTAGGCTGGTTCGATCACTGGGGAAATGGCGGTCATATGACAGGCAATCTGGAGGAGAGCGTCAAGGACCTCGACAAAATGTTAGAACTCGGTCATGTCAATATTTATATGTTTGAGGGCGGTACGAATTTTGGATTTATGAATGGCTCGAACTACTATGATGAGCTGACCCCGGATGTGACATCGTATGACTATGATGCGCTATTGACGGAAGATGGACAGATCACGGAAAAATACCGCAGATACCGCGACGTCATTGCAAAATACAGAGAGATACCGGAAGTCACATTTACGACTGAGATCAAAAGGAAGGCATATGGAACACTGCCAGTAAAAGAAAAGGTAAGCCTGCTTTCGGTGCTGGATGACCTCAGTACTCCGGTGGAGAGCAGTTTTCCGCAGAGCATGGAAAAACTGGGGCAGAATTACGGCTATATTTTATATCATTCCACATTAGATACGGAGGAGAAACTCGAAAAACTCCGCCTGTGGGAGGCAAACGACCGTGCCAATATTTTTGTGGATCAAAAACCGGTCACAACACTGTACGATCTGGAACTTTTAAAAGAAAAAGAGCTGGATGTCACGTTTGAAAGGGGAGCTGATTTTGATATCCTGATGGAAAATATGGGGCGTGTCAATTTCGGACCGCGCATGGAGCACCAGAGAAAAGGCATCGGTCAGTGCGTGCAGGTCAACGGACATATGCACAACCACTGGAAACAGTACACGCTGCCGCTCGACAATATCGAAAAAGTTGACTTTTCCAAAGAATACAAAGAAGGGCTGCCGGGATTTTATCGTTTTACGGTGGATATCGACGAGACAGCAGATACATTCCTGGATTTTGAGGGATGGGGAAAGGGCTGTGTCTTTGTAAACGGATTTAATATCGGAAGATTCTGGGAGATCGGACCGCAGAAAAGACTCTATATCCCGGCGCCGCTGCTGAAAAAGGGGGAAAACGAGATCATCGTATTTGAGACGGAGGGAAAGACCCGCGATACGATCGTGTTGAAGGATGAGCCGGATATTGGCTGAGTGTCCACGAAAATAAAAATCAAGTAATATGAATGGAGCAGGGTATGGCAGGATATTTATTTGTACACTTTACCGGGGAACAGAAGGACGGCGAGCAGATCTATTTTTCCGTGAGCCGGGACGGACTGCACTGGACGGATCTAAACGATGGAAAACCGGTACTGTATTCGCATATCGGCGAGTGCGGCGTGCGCGATCCGTTTCCGGTAAAAAATCCGCTGAATGGACGTTATTATCTGATCGCAACCGATCTTCGAATCGAAAAGGGTGAGGGCTGGCAGGCAGCGCAGGAGCGCGGCAGCAGGGATATCATCATCTGGGAATCAGAAGACCTCGTGCACTGGGAAAAGGAGCGCGCCCATACAGTCGGCATCCGTGAGGCTGGCTGTGTCTGGGCGCCGGAGGCTGTGTTTGACGAGGAAGAACAGGCATTTTTAGTCTTTTTTGCATCCAAAGTAAAATGTGATGGGGAAGAGACTGCAAAACACCGCATCTATGCCGCTTATACAAAGGATTTTGTCACATTTTCGGATACATTTTTGTATATGGAACGTGAGCGGGATGTGATCGATACCACGATTTTAAGGAGTAACGGAAAATATTACCGGATCTCAAAGGATGAGACCGACAGCAGGCTGATCTTAGAGGAGTCAGACAGTCTCCGCGGGGATTTTAAGCGGATCTCCTGCCCGGTTTTTGAAAAATTAAAAGGCGTGGAAGGCCCGGAGGGCTATCTTTTGCCGGAGGGCAGGAGCTGGTGTGTGATCGCAGACCAGTTTGCCGAGGGAAAAGGGTATCTGCCGATGATCACGGAAGATCTGTCATCGGGTGATTTCACGATTTTGGAAAAAGAAAAATATGATCTTGGCAGGACGAAAAAAAGACACGGCGGGGTGTTGGAATTAAGTGACGCAGAGTATGAGAGATTAATTAAGGCAGAAATGGAGGGGGAACATGTTATATCCACAGGAAAATAAGATTCGTGGGATCATTGATTTAAACGGAGTGTGGGATTTTGCACTTGGGACAACGGAGGAACCGGGGGATGCGGTGACATTGCCGGAGCAGATGGAGCCAATCGCAGTTCCGGCATCTTACAATGATCAGAAAGATGATATTGTTTACCGGAATCATTACGGTTATGCGTATTACCGGAGAAATATTACAGTGCCTTCTTATTACAAGGGACAGAGACTGGTGCTTCGCTTTGACGCAGTAACACATTTTGCAAAAATTTATCTGAATGGGGTATTGCTCACACAGCATAAAGGAGGATTTCTTCCATTTGAAGTGGATATCACTGACAAATTATGTGCAGGGGAGAGTGCAGAACTGGTCGTTGCTGTGGATAACCGCATTAATCACAGCACACTTCCGGTTGGAAATGAGGAGGGAACCTCATTTATGGGAGCAGACAATGCAGGAGTGCCGGGAGTTGAAGCTGCAAAACGCTGGAGAAAACCACAGAATCTTCCTAATTTTGATTTCTTTAATTATGCAGGGATCAACCGTCCGGTCAGAATTTATACGACACCGAAGGCGTATATCAAAGATGTAACGCTTGTGACAGATATCCGTGGAACAGATGGCATTGTGAATTATCAGGTTAAGACTTCAGATACAGATGGACAGGAAGTTGTACTGCAGATCTTAGATGCCAATGGAAATGAAGTGGCACAGGCAAAAGGCACTTCCGGGGAGATCGTGATACCGGATGCAAAACTGTGGGAGCCATATCCGGGAACACCGTATCTGTATACGGCAGCAGTCACGTTCGGTGATGATTATTATGAGGAGCCGTTTGGCGTGCGTACGGTGCGCGTGGAGGGGACTTCATTTCTGATCAATGGAAAACCATTTTACTTCAAAGGATTTGGAAAACATGAGGATTCCGCATTTCACGGACGCGGTATGGACGTCTGCCTGGATGTCAAAGATGTCAATCTGATCCACTGGCTGCATGCAAATTCCTTCCGTACCAGCCATTATCCGTATGCGGAAGAAATGTACCGTCTGTGTGACCGCGAGGGAATCGTGATCATTGACGAGGTTCCGGCAGTCGGGATCGGTGCCGGAGCGGGCATAAATCCTTATGAAACATTCCCGATCCGCGAGCACCATGAGCAGGTCATTAAAGATATGATCGCACGCGACAAGAATCATCCGTGCGTTGTCATGTGGTCACTTGGAAATGAACCTGATACGGAGAATTTCCCGGAGTCAGCATACGAGTATTGGCATTCACTCTACGAGCTGGCACATGAGACAGACCCGTCTGACCGTCCAGTCACTTTAGTCTGCTGTCAGAACAATTATGAAAAAGACATTGTCACAAGAAGCATGGATGTCGTCTGCATTAACCGTTACTATGGATGGTACAACCTGTCCGGAGATCTTGATGCTGCCTGCTATGGACTGAACCTGGAACTGGATTTCTGGGAGTCCCAGAATAAACCGGTCATGATCACCGAGTACGGCGCTGATGCTGTAGCCGGCATCCATGAGTGTGTGCCGGAAATGTTCTCGGAGGAATTTCAGGTGGAGTTTTACAAGAGACAGAATGCGCAGTTTGATAAGAGGAAGTTCTTTATCGGTGAACATGTCTGGAACTTTGCGGATTTTGCGACTGTGCAGGGATGCATGAGAGTCGATGGTAATAAAAAGGGACTGTTTACGAGAGAGCGCAGACCGAAAATGGCGGCGCATTACTTTAAAGAGAGATGGGGAGAGATACCTAATTTTGAGTATAAGGGTTAGGTGGTAAAGCACAAAGCGGGAGCCACAAACTAAAGGAGAAATCATGTCAAAAAATATTCGTGAAATCAACATCAACCAGATAAAAATCCACGACCCATTCTGGTCTGCCATGCAGCACCGCATGACAGACACCGTCATTCCGTTTCAGGAGAAAGTATTAAATGATGAAGTGCCAGGCGTGGAAAAAAGCCATGCCATTGAAAATTTTCGTATTGCCGCAGGTTTAAGCGAAGGAGAATTTTACGGTATGGTCTTTCAGGACAGTGACGTCGCAAAATGGTTAGAGGGTGTCGCCTATTCGCTTGCGGTAAAGCCGGACAATGAGTTGGAAGCGCGTGCGGATGAGATCATTGACATCATCGAAAAGGCACAGCAGCCGGATGGCTATCTTGATACCTTTTTTATTGTAAAAGAACCGGAACACCGCTGGCAGAATTTGCAGGAGTGCCATGAACTTTATTGTGCCGGACATATGATGGAGGCAGGAGTCGCCTACTATCAGACAACCGGAAAAGACAAACTGCTTCATGTGGTGGAGCGTCTTGCTGACCATATTATTTCCATGTTCGGGGAAGATAAAGAGCCGGGGATTCCGGGGCACCAGGAAGTTGAGATCGGACTGATGAAACTTTACCGTGCGACCGGAAAAGAGAAATATAAGGATATGGCACGGTATTTTTTGGAAGAGCGCGGAAAAAATCCAAATTACTTTTACGAGGAAAAGAAAAAAAGAGGCTGGCAGCACTGGGGGCAGTACAGCTTAGAGCCGTTAGATCAGAGATATACGCAGACACATGCCACGATCTATGAGCAGAAAGAGGCGGTTGGGCACAGTGTGCGTGCCGTTTATATGTACACGGCGATGGCAGACCTTGCCGGGGAAGATAAAGATCAGAGACTTTATGAGGCGTGTCAGACTCTGTGGGATAATATTGTAAAGAAAAGAATGTACATCACCGGCGGCATCGGTTCTACGGTTGAGGGCGAGGCATTTACGATTGACTATGATCTGCCAAACGATATGGCATATGCAGAGACCTGTGCTTCGATTGGAATGATATTTTTTGCGAAGAGAATGTTGGAGATCAGGCCGCTTGGAATTTATGCGGATATCATGGAGCGGGAATTTTACAATGGAACCATCAGTGGTATCCAGTTAGACGGAAAACAGTTTTTCTATGTCAATCCGCTTGAGACCAATCCGGGAACTTCCGGCACGATCTTCGGTTACAAACATGTGCTGCCGACCCGTCCGGGCTGGTATGCTTGCGCATGCTGTCCTCCAAACCTGGTACGTCTTGTGACTTCACTTGGCACCTATGCGTGGAGCGAGAGTGATACGACACTCTATTCCCATCTTTTTTTGGGACAGACAGCAGATTTTGAAAAAGCGGTTGTCAAGGTAGACAGCAGTTACCCGTGGGAGGGAAAAGTAACCTATCAGGTAAAGGCGAAGATGAAAGACGCATTTGAACTGGCAATCCACATTCCGTCCCATATCCGCATGGATACACTTTGCGTGACAGTCAATGGAGAAAAGACAGATGCAGCATCCTGCATAAAAGACGGATATCTTTATCTGAAGCAAAACTGGGGAGAAAATGATGTGATTGAGCTTACATTTGATCTTCCGGTACGCAAAATTTATGCAAACACAAACGTGCGTGAAGATGAAGGCTGTGTCGCCCTGATGCGTGGTCCGGTTGTTTACTGTTTTGAGGGAGTTGACAATGGCGAATGTATTCAGGCGCTACGGATTCCAAGAGAGATCAAAGCGGAGACAGAACTTTGCAGGGAAGGTGTATTAGAAGGAAATGTATTGATCCATCTGCCGGGATACCGGATGGAGAGCAGTGATGCACTTTACTCCGAGGA
>ENA-UADS01000025-UADS01000025.1-human-gut-metagenome-genome-assembly--contig:-NODE-25-length-21891-cov-7.386472_pt1 | contig 21891 bp, 43 predicted proteins | sample MGYA00244265_ERZ654261 | MGnify/ENA primary metagenome ERZ654261 (study PRJEB26926, sample SAMN06165265) | human gut metagenome | biome: ENVO:00009003; feature: ENVO:2100002; material: ENVO:00002003... | reverse complement strand
CGCGCTTGAATGGGGTTCAAGAGGCCGTGAGTTCGATTCTCGCCACTCGGACCATTTGCTTCTCAGTCGAACAGCCTTCGGGCTGGTTCGACTGGGGAGCTTTTTTTATTTTTCCACAATCTTCTTCGGCAATGTTGAAATAGATGGTCAGTTCCGTGTTGCTCACCTCGATCTTACTTACGAAGGTGTCAATCAGACGGCGGCGGTATGCCTTGGTTTCCTCGCTGGGGGCAATCAAGAACTGTTCCAGCAGGTACAGAACTTCCTCTTTGGAGAAGACCGGGAACTTCGGTTCAGATTCCAGCGACGACAGCTGATAAGAAAGCGTGTCGGCCTGCTGTTCCAGCTCAGCAAGGCGGTTGGTCAGCATAGCCCCGGCGGTGCCGTTCTCCAAAGCGGACAGCAGGTTCTTAGCCTTGCGCTGCACGTCGGCAAGCTCATGTTCAAGCGCGTCCTTCTCCGGGTTGGGCTGGTTCAGTTCGGCGGTCTGGGCTTCAATCACGCTGTTTGCGATACGCTCCATCACGTCCGGCTGCAATACGTCGTTACAGACGGTGCGGATCACCAGACCTTCCAGTTCGTCCTTCGGGATGTTCCGGCGGTGGCAGTCCTTGCACGGGCAGTTGTAGTAGAAGTACACCTCGCCGTTGCTGCTGTGGCCGGACACACCTTTCATGGCAGTGCCGCACTCGCCGCAAAACAGCTTGCCGGACAGGATGTAGTCCGCGCGGTCATTGCGCGGGGAACGGCTCTGGCGATTACGAATGAACATCTTCTGTGCCCTCTCCCATAGATCATCGTCAATAATGGCCGGTACTGCGCCCTCAATGCGCACGTCAAACTTGGGGCTGACATACACGCCCCGGTACACCTCGTTCTGGATGATCCGCACCACGCTGGATTTATTGAACGGGTTGCCCCGGCTGGTGCACAAGCCCTGTTCATTCAGGTGTGCAACGATGGCAGAGGATGCAGCCCCGGCAGCGTACTGCTCAAAGATATACCGAACGGCGGCAGCCCCGGTGGGGTCGATGATATATTTCTTGTCCTTGTCCACGGTAAGACCCAGCGGGCGGGAACTGCCGATAGCCTTGCCCTTTAGGGCACTTTCCCGCATACCACGCCGCACCTTCTCGGCCAGTTCAGCGGAGTAGTATTCGGCAAGGGCTTCCATCAAGCCCTCCACAATGATACCGCCGGAACCTTCGACGTTGGCTTCTGCGGCATAGAGAAGCTCCACGCCATTGTCGCGGAGCTTCTTTTTATAGATGATGCTGTCATACCGGGAGCGGGCAATGCGGTCTGTTTTCCAGCAGATCACATAGTCGAACATCCCATTCCCAGCATCGGCGATCATCTGCTGGAACTCCGGGCGGTCGTCGGTCTTGCCGGAGATATGCCGGTCGATGTATTCATGCAGAATGACCATGCCGTGAATACGGGCGTAGGTTTCGCAGTCCCGGCGCTGGCCCTCAATGGACTGCTCCGTTTGATGGCTACCGCCGCTGTAGCGGTAGTAGGCAACAAGCCGGTTGCCGCCGGTTGGCTGTTTTTTCATAGAGATACCACCTTTGCAGAAAGACAATGCGGAGTTTTACATAGCGTTGAACAGGTCAATCACTTCCTGGGGAAGGCTGTCGGTCTGCATGAGAACCATGCCGTTGTGAGCATAAGCGGAGAATGAACCAAAGCCTTCCATGATAACGGCGCCGTCCTTTTCGGCAGTCAGATAAGCGTCGGACGACGGATCAAAAGTATACACCTCAATGTTATAATCGGGTGTTTTGTATTTGTAACCGTCTACGCCGCCGATAAGTTCAGCAGCCATACGAACCTTTTCTGTATAAGCAATGCCGTTCTCGGAAAGCGCGGCTTCAAAATCGGAAAATGCATCATTGGCCGGTGCAGAAGATGAAACGGCAACAGAAGAAACCGGTTCCGAAGAACTGGACACAGCAGACGAAGCGCCGCTAGATGCAGGCACGGAACTGGAAGAACTGCCACAAGCGGAAAGAAGGAGAACGGCGGCGCAGGAAACAGCAAAGACAGAAATTTTTCTCATAAGATAATACCTCCATAGAATAATTTGTATACACGAAAAAGCCTACCGGGCCTGTCCCCCGGTGGGCTTTTTCTTTTTGTGCGGATTTACTGGTGATTCTTCAGCCACTCAGAAGCGGCACGTTGAAGAACTAACCGGCGGTAGTACACGATCCGTTCTCCGGCGGCTCGTTCTTTTCCCGAAGGGCTTTGAACTCGTCGCTCTCGGCAATGCGCTGGGCTTCCTTATCGGGTATTGCTGTGCTCTGGGCTGCGGATTTTGCGGAACGGTCAAAGACGTTATGCACATACTTCAGGATCACGTCCCGTTCCTGCGGGTCCAGATCAAGGAACGCTTCAATTACGGAACGCTGCTCCCTGCTCAGATCGTATTCCGTGGACAGCCTGTCCAGCACGCTTGCCCGGGTCTGCTCAAACATTTCGCCATCGCCGGTGCGCAGCCACGCTTCACTCACTCCGAACTCCCGGCAGATAGCAAAGACGGTTTGATCTCGAGCACCGTTGCGACCGCTTTCTATAAGACTGATGGCAGCTTTAGAAAGCCCGATTCGAGCGCCAAATTCATCCATGGTCATATTAAGTCGCTTGCGCAGCTCACGGATTCGCTCTTTCATTATGAGAAATCACCTCCTCTATGCTGAGTATATCACCAAAAGTTAAGAACGTCAACAAAATATGGCAAATTGGGGCTTGACAATGTAAAGAATGAAAACTATAATGATGGTGTAAAGTAAAGAGCGCAAACATGAGAGTGACAAAGCGCGCCCCGCCCATGTCAGACGGGACGCCAGAGAGGTGTTACTCCGCGACCGGAGTAATGTAAATGTTGATGTGCATTGCCTTGTTGTTTACCTGATCCGTGATGGCGTTGGTTACTTTACAGGGCTTTCCATTAACTGCGATGATATCACCGATGGCAACGACGGCTTCTGCTGGAACAGAAATCGGGCCGTTGTCACCAAACTGGAAACCATTAAAATGGTGCGACCCAATGGCAACATCAACTTTGGTGGGAATCGACATGGTATCACCTCCTTTCGCGGAAGGGGGTATGCCAGCAAAACAGGCGGCGTGCCTGCCGGACGGTGGGACGGGCGGCAGGCACGCACCTGTTTTCAAAGCTGACAGCGGCCAGCAATGACCGCACAGATACATTATAACACAGAAAAGGGGGTGAGAAAATGTACCAAACAGAAAAGTGGGCGCGCAACATGGATGATCCGGCAATGCGTGGCATTGCAAATTCGTTTCTTGCTGAGTGTCAGGAAAAAAATCTGACCTATGCGGAGATGCAGACGCTTCTAACCTCGCTGAAACTTCGCCTTGAACACAAGATTGATGAAGAAAAAACCGGTGCGGCAAATGAAGCGCTGGGCCGGGAAGCACGGATCAAACGTTACTAATCCAGAGAGAAGGAGAGCGAAAAAAGAATGAGCGAGAAGGACAAGAGCCAGAGCAAGGAAATGGCCGAACTGCTGGCAGAGAACCCGGAAGCGGCGACCTATATCGCCGGTGTGGTTCAGGGCATGAAGCTGGCAAAGGCTGCTGCCCCGGCGGATAAGCCGGACAACAAGGAAGGCGGCGCAGCATGAAAGATTTTCTCATGCGCTTCTACGGCGTGGATGCCGCCCAGGCAGCCGCACGGGAGCCGGTGGCGTGGTTTGCACTGATCGTCACCATTGCTGCCCTGCTGACATGGAGCTGGTGCAGCATCAGCTACACCACGAAGCTGGAACAGAAGGTGAACCTGCTGGAAGAGCGTGTCCGGCGGTATCGCTGGGAGTGCGAACGCTTAGAGCTGGAAAAGCAGCTGAAGCGGGAGCGTGCCAGATGATGGGCGCGGCGGCGGTGGCGGTCGTCGTGGTGTGCGCGGTGATGTACACCATCTTTGAAGTGATAGAGCGCAGGAAGCGCAAAAAGTTTGCAGAGGATATCCGGCGCTACATCCAGAACCACAAGGGGGAATGGACCAGTGATAATCAAGACCTGCGTTGACTGCGGGGCGGTGATCCTTTCAAATAACGTCACCGCCCGGCGGTGCCCCGTTTGCGCAGAGCGATTTGCGGAACGGGTACGCAAGAAGTATAAGAACCCGCCCGCTGATCCACTGACCGCCGATGTGCGCAAGGCGGACGCGGCGGGCAAGTCATACGGGTACTGGCGCTTGGATGAACTGCTGAAAGAGCAGAAGGCCCGGGAAGAGCTGGATAATCTGATCGAGAGGAACAGGAAGCGGAAGGAACATGAACAACAGCAAGAAAAGGCATGACGGCGGGGCGTACCGCCGGTTCGACACGCTGACCACGCTGTACTGCCGCCCGTGCAAAGACCGCCGGAAGTCCCGGCAGACGCAGCAGCACAAGCAGAAGAAAGGGCGAAAAGCGAAATGAACCTGATTATTCTGGTGGCCGTTCTGGCGGGAACGCTGGTTCTGGCCGTCATCCTGACAGCACTGCTGTACTGGGTCAAAGTAATAACGGAGTTTGGCATGGGCGTGGTGGCGTTGTGGCTGATCCTACTGCTGGGCGGCGTGCTGATCGGCGGCAGAGACCCACGAGATTAGCCGCAAAGGTCTGGGCGCACCGGATCACGCCCACCATGCAGCCGGAAACGTGGGGACGCAGACGGCTGCCCCGGCCATTCCGACAGTCGGGGGTCCTACCTACTGAGGACTGAAAGAATACATAGGGCGGCCCGCATGGGTGGGCGGCAGCCTGTCAAGCCGCCCGTTTTATGGAGTATGCAGGCGCGTCCGGGGGTGTAGCCCCGGAACCGGTTCGATCCCGGGATGCTCCACCAGACCGAAGATTCACACCAATAGAAAGGACAAAAGATGGAGAAAAGATGGGATGCCTATTTGGCTGTCGCTCTGGATGGCGATGATGTCGAAATTCAGGTTGACGGCCACGCGGGAGATATCGCACAGATCGCGGCTATGGCGCTGGCTGACGCAATCGTGCAGTCCTGCCCGGAAAAGGAACGGGCGATTAAGATGCTGGATGACATGAAGAACCAGCTGGACGGTATGCTGGATGATGCATGGAACGCCCGCAACAGCGAGATCGAATATGGCAAAGACCATAGCGTCCAGTGGCACGGCGAAAAGGCAACCGCTATTGCGCAAGCGATGGCAAAGCTGAAAGAGGACACGAACGCCGGATGCTTCGGTGACTGTGCTGCCTGCTCTGGCGCTGCTGTGGACGCCAGGGCTGGCACCGGCAGCAGGCCGCAGGATGCAGACGACGGCCTGCCTTCGTAAGGGGGACGACTACATGGATAAGAGCAAAACGCATATTCTGGCGTTTTTCACGGGCCATGATGCGCCGGAGAGGAAAAGTGCCTATGTGGAAATGAACGGGCAGGGAGATGAACTGACCCAGCTTGTAGCGAGCGTTGCTATCAAGATGTTTTCTCTGGGCACCACCAACAAGAACATTATTCAGATGCGCAAGCAATACCTGTTTGGCATCATCAACAAGTGGCTGGATGAAGACAGCGTGCAGGACATTGAGCTGAAAGAATATTCGCATGAAGCCACTGGTACTAGTGACGTGGGCGGAAATGTGCCGTCCTGAAAGGAAGTCGTGTTATGAGCAAGAACATTGCAGAACTGGTCGTGAAGATGAAGAACGAAACTTCGCTCAGCGTGGAAACAATGGGAGACAGTACGGATCAAGTTTTTATGGCGGCAATAGCAGTTGCACACACCGTTGCAGATGCCAGCAACGGCAACCGCAAGAAGGCAGAAGCCGTCATGACCATAGCGAAAGCAATCATCGACGAACGGTTTGAATCTATATGGAAGCGCGAGTATGGCAACGCACCTGCCACTGAACCTGTTGCCACTGCCGACACGGCAGAAAAGCGGAATGATCCTTCCGCCAGCCAGCCCGGCGACGTGGACAGCATGATGGAGAAAATTATTGCAGATGCAATGAAGCAGGCAAAGGAAAATCCGGGTCAGGCGCAGGGCGTGATGTTCAAGGTCCCGGCAGGTGATATGCCCATGGAAGAAGTGGTAAAGCACATCATCAGTGCGGTGGACAAGCAGACACGGAAAGACAAGAACGGGGGCTGAACCTATGAGCGTGAAAGTAACCGGCGTTGTTGCTGTCCCTCTGCTGCATATCCTGCGGGAGTTTGCCGCAACGGCAGACCTGACCGGGAAGCCCACCAGATACCCGGAAGGCGCTGCACAGTTTGCGGCGCGGAAGGAACGGAAAGCCAATGATGACGACCGATCCTGAACACGGCACGCGGGAATGGTCCGAAGACCCGGTGGGCGATTTGATGAAAATGCGCCAGATAATTATAGACTCGTTTGAGAAAATCACAGAGAGCGTCAAACGCTTCTGTGAAGGTCTGGACGATTTGACATACACGCTTTTGCCGCCGGAAACGCCCGGATGGGCCATTCACAACAAGCGCCGTTACCGGACACGCAGGGTTCAACCAAAGCTCCATCTGAACACGGTGCCGCTGGGCACTGCTACTTATTTATATAAAGCAAAAGAAATGAAAAATCTTGCGAGGTCCACAAAGACCCATCCAGCCCCGAAGAAGGGCGAACAGTGCCAACACACGTTCCGTATCACGTCGCAGCGGTGCGCGCCCTGCGACGGGTACAACAAGGAATGCGAAGAATACAGTGTGACGCACCACAAAACAAACTGAATGTAGCCGCCCGGCCAGAGTTTTCAGCAGATAAGCAGCAGTTGTCATGTGTGAAGGCCGGGCGGCTTTTATATGGCGCAGGGTGTGCCCGCAGCACGCTGGGAGCGGGGTCGAACCCCGCCTGCGCCGCTTTGCTCGCATATTCCATGGAAGCCGGTCAAGGTTTCATCTTCCAAAACTGGCAGGGAAATACGGATGCTGAAAAAGCAGCGCTAACCTTCCGTATAAGGCGGTGAAAATCCGACCTGTCCGTATTTCCTAAACCGTGCCCGCATGGCAGTCCGGCATAAGCTGAACGGCACGTCGCAGCGTGAGCGCAGAAACGCCCTGTCCCAATTGCCCAGGCAAAAGGCAGCAGACCCGACCGCAACGGGTCGCCCCACCGCGCCACCTCTCTTGCGCGGTGGGTTTTGATATGCGGGTGTAGTAAGGAAGTTGCCTGCCGTCCTGATCCCCCAGCGGCAGGCAAGCCGGTTCGATTCCGGCCACCCGTGCAAGAACTATGAATGGACAATATCAATAGGAGGTCAAGAGAAAAATGCTTTATGTCGATGCAATAAGGATTTTGGAGAAGATTGCACGGGCAAGGTTTTTTCATACATCAATGCCACCACGAGAAGAAATCGAAGAAGCAATTAAGATCGTTGCAAGTCAGGTGACGGTTCAGGCTTGCCCGGGCTTCGCGCTTCACGCCGCACTGTGGTGGTTGGCAATCAAATCAAAAGAGGTGGAGAAATGATCCACCTTGGAGATATCACAAAGATACATGGCGACCAAATAGAACCCGTGTACTGCATCACTTTTGGTTCGCCGTGTCAAAACTTGTCCATTGCAGGCCGCAGAGCAGGACTTGCGGGAGAACAGTCTGGATTGTTCATGGAAGCGGTTCGGATCATAAAAGAAATGAGGAGGGCGACACATGGAAGTTATCCAGTTGTCGTTATTTGGGAAAATGTTCCCGGAGCGTTCAGTTCAAACGGCGGAGAAGACTTCCGCACCGTGCTGGAAGAACTTGCCCGCGTGGAACAACCAGACGCTTCAATTCCTAGACCTCCGAGGGGGGGCAAATGGAGCAAAGCCGGAGCAATTGCCGGAAATGGATGGTCCCTGGCTTGGAGACAGCTGGACAGTCAATATTTCGGAGTGCCCCAGAGAAGAAAACGTATCGCTCTTGTCGTGGATTTTGCAGGTGAACGTGCCGGAGAAATACTATTTGAGCGCGAAAGCCTGCCGGGGCATCCTGACCAGAGCATCCCGACGTGGCAAGAAGTTGCAAGAACTGCTGGAAACCGCCCTGCTGGAAATGATCGAATGGTGGGCCAGCAGGGGGGGCAAGCCTACACCTTGAAAATCCGGTCAGGCTGTGCCGGGGGCGGCAAAGGCGCACTGGTGCAGACAGAAAAAACAGGAACGCTTTCGACGCTACAGGATCAGACCCTTTTTCAGCCGGTCTATTGCCCAGCAGGAAACATTATTGATCGCTCTGAAACGGCCGGCGCAAATGGTTCCGGCGTGAAGGAAAACCAGAGCTACACGCTGAACACTGTTGATCGTCCAGCAGTAGCGTATAAGGTCTTTGATGCACGGGGAAATGGTGATGGCAAGACAGTGCAGACCATTACCGGAGATCATGAAAGCAGAGTGACGGACTACACAGCAATCATAACTGAGCGTCAGACATTCAGCGAACAGTCTTACAGCTACTACAAGAAAAGCGACAAATGTTCAACCATGAAAGCAAAAGCCGGGAATGTTGGAAATGGTAGCGAGTGTCTAATTGCAGAGAAAGCTATTCACTGGATCGTCCGGCGGTTGACGCCAACAGAATGCGAACGCCTGCAAGGCTACCCGGACGGGTGGACGGACATTGGAGAATGGACGGACACAAAAGGGAAAAAGCACAAGGCGGCAGACAGCCCGCGTTATAAAGCCCTCGGAAATTCTATTGCGCTGCCGCAATGGTTCTGGATCGCCCAGAAAATGAAGCAATACCTTCCGGCGGGCGCAACGCTGGGTAGCTTGTTTGACGGAATCGGTGGCTTTCCTCTAGTGTGGGAGACTACATACGGGAAAGGCACGGCACGCTGGGCAAGTGAAATAGAAGAGTTTCCAATCGCGGTGACGAAAAGGAGGTTTGGAAATGACAGCGAAAACGAAGGCAATTCTGGTACTGTTCTTTGCGGCGGAAATTGTCAATGCCACAAAAGTTGCGGTGATGCAGAGACGTATTGATGATCTGGAAGGACAGCGCATTATCTATTCCGCCCGTCTGGCAAACTGGCAGGACAGAGCAATTCAAGATGAAGAAGTTATCGACCAGTTACAGACTACCGCCAATGAAAATGCCCTGCCGGATGGGCTGACAAAGGAATATGCCGGGAAATTTCTGTGCACGGCATACTGCACAGAAGAATACCAGCACATTTGCGGCACCGGCGACGGCATCACCGCCAGTGGCGCACCGGTGACGGCGGGGCTGACCGTTGCGGCAGACGAAAGCCTGCCATTTGGAACGGTTCTGTACATAGAAGGCATTGGCGTGCGCGTTGTGCAGGATCGCGGTGCAGCTATTCAGGGCAACAAGCTGGACGTGGCTGTTTCTGGCAGCCATGAGGATGCACTGAACTGGGAAGGATACGGCGAACACCGGGTCTGGATCATAAAGGGAAAATAAAATGAGAGAGGGAACTGAATGCAAAGCCTGCCCGGTTTGCGGTGGGCAGATTATAGTGTCGGATCACTGGATGTTTTCTTACGATCAGCTGCTTGGCAAGCGCGGAAAACTTCTAAAGAAAAGAACAAAAAGTCCAGCAGGCCCGGTTGAATGCCAGACGGCATATTGTCTGGATTGCAAAGAAGTGTGGAATGCCGACGAGTTCATGATAGACGAAGAAGATCGATTTGTGGACTTCAAAGATAGGGGAAATGGCTAAAAACATGGATCATAAAGTAAAAATCGGAAAGATAGAAGCGACCGGAATTTTCGCGGCGCTGGTTATCGCGGCAGCTGTTCTCTGGCTGGTGGCGGCTGTGCTTGTCCCGGCGGCGCTGGTGAAATTCTGTTGGCTGTATTTGATGAGGTAAAAAAATGAATTGCGATATTTGCAGAGCAAGGGAACGATGTGTACTGTATGTGCAGCCGGGATCGTTCATGTGCGCACTCTATCGGTTACAACAGAGTTTGGAGGGAGAAGAACCGGCTCTGCCGCAGCCGACATTCTGCCCATATTGTGGGAAACCGCTGAAAATCATTGGAACAGAACGATTTTGCACGAATATGGAGTGCGCAAATAGATATCAACCCATGGGAAGATAAGCATAGGTAAAGCGTGGAGCCGCCCGGCGCGGCGGCTTCTTTTTATATGAGCATGGGACAGGCCCCACCCGGTTCAAGCCCGGAAATGCCCACCGAAAGAAAAATAAACAGAAGGGAGCAGACGATGGCGAAGTTCAGCATCATGTTGTTTGGCATTGACAGCTATACGAAAGAAAATATGTATCTGCCGTATAAGCTGGAAGCAAAAAATGCGAATGCGGCAGTCCGCGAAGCGAGGAAACGCGCAAAGAGTACCTATCCTGAGTTCATCGAAGACGGTGATCCTGACGTGGAGGTGGTGAGAAGATGAAACTTTCTGCACTGGCTGCCCAGATTAAGGGCTGCGGGCATTGTGAGGTAATCAACAACGGCGGCAGGATTTTCGTTGGCACGGGAAGTGCCTTTTACTGCATGGACGGCTATCCCAGAACACAGGACGCGGGAGAGCTGGGCGCTATGCTGGGCATTCCGCAGAAGAAGATGAAAAATATCTTCTACCACGAAGAGTACACCATGGATGGCAAGCTGTACGGCGTGAGGTGGGACGATGAACCGGAACATGAAGGAACCACCTCTGAAATCAAGACCAGGATCGTTATCAACGGAGAAGAACTTATCGCGTTGCGAAATCCTGACGGCAGCGTTGGATTTATCCGGTCGGAACTGTTGAAACCTGTGGAAGGCGAACTGAACAAGGAATTTGCGCAGATTTGTGTACGCCCTGCCAATCAGGGGCAACGGTTCATCTATGCCGTGAAGGACGGCATGATCCTTCGGGCGCTGATTGCGCCTATGAATATCAAAGATGACGTGGCGAACGATCTGGACGAAATCATAGCGGAGCTGATGTCCAGACAGCAAAAACAAACCATCGAAAAGATGCACGATGACTCGCAGGACTTGGCCGCCCTGATAGTCGCAGAAAAAGCCAAACAGATTAAAAATCGGGAGGAAAAATAATGGATGCTGTAGAAAAAGATGTCCGTTTGCTGGTCAAAAAGGAACTGAGAGCCGCAAACCAGAATTTTCCGATGTTCCATAGCGCACATGAAGGGTGGGCTGTGATCCGGGAGGAAATGAGCGAAGCGGAAGCGGAACGCTATCTGCTGGACAGGTGGATTGAAGAACGCCTGTGGAACGAAGTTAAGGGCGATTTGCAAATCCCGAAAGAAGACCTGAAGGAAATGCAGTACCGCGCCGTCCACATGGCGGTTGAAGCAATCCAGCTGGCGGCGATGATCTGCAAGCTGGAACGGAGCCAGCGCCGGTGGCCGGAGAAGATAAGAAAACTCTAAAGAAAGGCGGAAAGCATCATGACTTTGACCAAAGAAACCATCGAAAAGGCCGTCAACTGGTGGGTGGAAAAAGTGACTGCCAACCAGCCGCATAGCAATGGGGATAACGGCTACACGTCTATTGTGACGTGTCTACTTGCGGATTCTACGGCAAAGAAAATCTCAAAGAAACAGGTTGAAGTTTTCAAAAAAGAACTGGCAATGAGGATTGAGAAAGAAGCAAAGGCGTGGGCAAAAATCTCCGTTGGGTGTGACTATGGGCCATGCGTGATGTTGGAACAGGCTGCTCTTGAAGCGGGTATTCCGGCTGCAAATTTCCCATTCAAGACGTGGATGTACATTTCAGAAAAAGACGGCATAGTGGTGCGCGACGGGTACGGAGCGCCGCCTGTAAGAATTTGAGGTGGCGGCATGGACAAGAAAAAAGACACCCCGGCGGAAGTTGAAACCGTCACGGTGACAATGAGCCGCCCGGTGGCGGAAGCTGTGCAGGCTGCTTGCGAGATGTATCTGCGCCTGCACATGGGACAGTTCAATGATCTTGCGGAAGACCTCTGCATGGCGAAGCACTATGCCGATATGGATGCAAAGCGATTCAAAAACGCAGAGGACGAAAAAGAAGATTTTTACCGGGCACTGGAAAATCGGAACATGATGCAGGACGACATGGATAGAGCTTATCAGATGTTTGCCTGTCACCCACTTATCGAAGACGGCATGCGCATTCCGTACCGGGCAGAACAGGTCTGGCTGGGTATCCGTCATGCGCTGGCGTGGCACGATAAGCCGGAGGGCGACTGGACGAATGTGAGCTTTGACAAGCCGCTGAACCGGTCGGATCAGCCGCAACCCACTGTGAAGCTGACAACCACCGCAGATCATGAGCCGAAGCGTGATGGAAAGAAAGCAAAAGGCGGGAGAACAAAAAAGTGAGAAGAGATGTCGAGATAAGAATTTGCGACCGTTGCAAAAAAGAAATAATACTGGATCGGCACAAAAGCGGCTATTCGGAAGCTCTCAGGGCGTGGAAAGAAGGGCCAATCAAAGACACTGACCTTTGCCCAGAGTGCTACAAGCTGTACTCCGAAACGATGACTAAATTTTGGAGGGCAGAAAACAATGGTTAAAGAAATCTGCGAAAGGTGCGGAAAGGTCTATGAAGCCGGTCCGAACACCCACTACTGCAAGGAATGCAGAAAAGAAATCCGAAGCGTGGCAGCAAAGAAGAGAAATCTTTCTGATATGGGACACGCTGCAAGAAAGGAAAAAGCAAATGAGCGAAAGAATGACAATTGATGCCCTGCCGGTCAGAAATAATATTCTGCTGGGAATCGCGGCAACTAACACGGGAAATGCGGTTGTGGATGCGATGATTCGGGGGGCGTTCAGAGCTTGTCTTGAAGAGTTGGACGATGCACCGAAGGTGGAAGTGCAGGAATGGCGGCGGGCGAGTGATCCGCCGCCCACCCACAATGAAACTTGGAATGATGGGAATGAAACCTACTCCGGCGAAACCAGTATGAAGGTCTGGGCACATTGTGCAGATGGCACTCAGCATGAAGCACACTATGAAATTCACGACGGAACCGGGCAGTGGTTTGTTGAAGGCCAAGATGACAGATTCGATGAACACGGCAATGTAACGCACTGGATGTACTACCCGGCGGCACCGAAAGACTAACTGCCAGAAAATGGCGAAAAGCATAACCTAAAGGGGCGAAAGTCCTCTTTAGGGAGCTTGTATACCCGTTATTTCTGTGACTGTGCTGGTCCACAGAAGAAAAAATAAACACAGGAAGCTGACCGGGACAGGAGGTGATAGGGATGCGCAGAAACTATATCAGAGAAAAAAAGATTATCTGTGGTGATAGTTATATGGCTGTGTGTCTCTACGCCATTACCCCGCAGGAACGAAATACCAGAGGGAAGAAGCAGAAGAAGTCTGGTGAAAGGCAGAAAGCCCGGAACAAGATGTCTTCCCTGCGGAAAAAGCAAAGAAAGGTTGTCGCGAACTTCACGAAGAACGGGTTCTTCCTTTCCGGGACGTTTGAAGAAATCTTTCTGCCAGACGATTTTCTAGGATGCGTCCGGGAAGTAAAAAACTATAAGCGCCGTGTAATTGCTACAATCTGCAAACGGTTCAAGATTGCCCGGGAGAAAATCAAAATGATGCTCTGGGCTGTGCGCAAGGGCAAAGATGGCCGTTTACATATGCACGGCTTTGTAGAGTGCATCGGGCTTGACCAGATCGACCGCCGCGAAGTGCGCGAAATGCTGGAAGACCTCTGGCGTCGCCGTATTCCAGGAACAAACGAGTATGAAAGTCTGGGAACCATGAATGCGGATCGCATTGACATGAAAAAAATTCTGGGAACAGACCAGACAACGCAAGGCAAGTACGGAACGGTCGGGTATATCTACAACCACACAGAGCGTGTCTGCATCGAAACCAAAAACCTGATTTTGCCGGAAGAGCAGGTACCCAATGACACAAAGTGGAGCAGGAAACAACTTCGGGACGCCTGCGGCGATATGCAGAATGACGCCTATTGGTGGAGCCAGCGTTTCCCGGGCTGGAAACTGGAAAAGAGCATTGTTTACGATCCGGGGGAACTGCACCAGTCTGACCAAACCCAGGAAGACGGCTGGGAAGTAACGGAAGCACAATGCTATGCCATTCTGAGCCGGAAATGGTAAAGGGGGAGACATGAGCACAAGGCTGAACCTTGAAGACCTGCCGCCGCGCTACCGGGCGCAGGCAGAAGCACAAATCGCACGGCGAACAAGGGGAAAGTGTACCACGACGCAGCAGACGTTGGCGGATGCGGCAAAGTCTGCTGGGAAAATCGGGAGAACTTTCGAGAGCCGGGGAGAGTACGAGTATTACATATCCGTGGTGGTGCCGGGCATTGAATCCGGCAGGATCATCAAGGCAACGCCGCACGTTGCCTTTCCTCTGCTACCTGCAAAGGAGTATGGCAATGTGAAACTGCCAGCGGCGCGGTATACGGCAGACTATGTGCTGGTGTATGCTGACGGCACGGTGGAAGTGGTGGAAATCAAGTCAAAATTCACCCGGCGGGCACAGCGGGACTACATTTACCGCCGCCGGTTGTTTATTGACCTGATCGCAGAGCCAAAAGGCTATAAGTTCACAGAAATCATCACGCCGGACAGCAAGGATGAAATCCGGGAGTGGAAACGCCTTGCAAAACAGGCAGGAAGGAGTGAAAAGCTGTGACGGATGAAGAAAAGGCAAGGTTTGAGACAAACGCGGTGTTTCTTTGCCGTGAAATCAGCAAAGAAACAGGACAGATCGCGGTCTATGAGCTGGATGCGCCGGTAGATGGTCACATGATCTTCTGCCTGCGCATTCGGCAGCAGTTTAACCCGGAACTGCGGTATTTTGCGGTCGGGGCGAACTTTTACGCAGAAAACAAGAGCATGATTTTTGCCGCGCTGAAAAAGCGCCGGACAACGAAGGCGGATATCGAAAGCCTGGGCGCTATTGTCGAACTGGGAAGATAAACCGCAGAAAAGAGGTGCAGAACATGGGGAAGCCTAAGAAAAAGCCGCTCCCGGCGTATTTCAAAAAGTCGCTAGGTTTACAGATCAGGCAAAAGCAGGCAGCCCGCCGAAAGGCGGCGCTGGAAGCCAAAAAGACAGATACCACAAAAAAACAGTAACGGCAGAGCCGCAGGAGGGCGCAGGAGATGCGGATTGAAGATGCAAAAATGGTTTTGGACTACGCGGCGGATATCCAAAAGAAGCTGCGCACCATTGCGGCAGAAAAAGACCTGCTGGAAGGCGATCTGAACTGTCTGCGTGGCATTGAGTACGGCGGAATGCCGCACGGAAGCGGACACAGCGACAGCACGGCAGACATTGCCCAGAGAGCCGAAGAGCTGGGGAGCCTTGACCGTTTGCGGGAACTAGAAGTACAAGAAGTGGTGCTGCGTGGGGACTTTGCCGTGATCCGCGCACAAATCTGGTCACTAAAGACTGTGTACACAACAGTGATTTCGGAATTATGGCTGCATGGCCACAGTTCGGAGGAAACGGCGCATAAAATCGGGTACAGCGTATCGCACACAAAGCGGATAAAAGCGGAAGCTTTGGTGCGGCTTGCTGAAAGCCTTGACGATATGCCGCAGGCGGAAGAAATCCGTGCGCGTGCGTATAATGCGCGTAAGTAAAGCGCACCAGATTAGAGAATGCAAACGCTACGCCCCAGAAGGGATAAAGGAAAACGTGAAAGTATTTCACCTTCGCGCGTATGATATAAAGGCAAATTAGGCCGGGAAAGCTTACGCGTATGTGAAACATTTCCGCGAAACGCAAAAACGCCGCTGGGAAACAAACACGAATACCCGAAACAATGAAAAATGAGCAAAGAAATACCCGGTAGGCCATACAGCCCGCCGGGTATTTCTTTATTCGTCAATTTTCAAGACGTGGATCGTGGGCGGCTCTGGTGTGGTGCGATAATAACGTCCGTCCTCATAATTCAGGTCTGTCACATGATCCCACCACGAAATACAGCCGTGCTCGCGCTGGGCACTCTCCATAGCTGCTTTTGCCTGCTGTTCGGTCAAACCATCGAATAATAACCGGCTGCCGTCTGCAAAGCTGGCAACAAGCCGCCAAGGGGCGAAAACTTCACCTTCAATCACAAAAACACCTCATTTCCGAACACTTAACCATGATTTTGATACAAATATGCTCAGTTTGAGCACATAAGCACCAGAAAAACGCATATTCAAGACAGCAATAATATAACACAAGATGCCCCGGCGGGCTACCGGGGCGGGATGATTCAGACCTGCTCAAAATGGGACATGGTGCGCCGGGAAAGCGCAAAAGCGATAGCAGGCACATCGTCATCCGTTTCGCTGACGGCCTTGATCGCTTCGGCGATGCGGGCCAGATCGTCAACAGTGATACCGCCCGGTTTGCGGCTGGACGTGTCCGCGTCGGCCAGAATGTGGTCATATTCTTCACAATCGCAGCGGGTGCAGTAGTCGTTGGCAATGCAGGCGTAACGTGCGCCCGCAGCGTCAAGAATGCGGGTTTCCTTGAGTTTCATGTAAATACCTCCAAAGTGATGTGCATTTGCTCGTCCCGGTAGGGATTCGAGTTTTTAGATTTGCCGATCTGGGTATATAGATACCGGGGCCGGCGGCGGGTGCTGCCCTTGCGGGCTGGGATGGGGCTGCTTTACGGTGCAACCCCGTCAGAGTGTCCGTTTTACTGCTGACCGTCCAGAACCTCCATGACGCGGTGGGCGGCATACTTGCCATTGTCGTTAAGCTGGCGCTGCCAGACACCCAGCGACGGTGCCCACCTGAAACCGTTGCGTTTGAGAAGTGCCCTGGTTTCGTCGTCCGGCTTGCCGTCGAACTGGAATTGAACACGCATTGCTTCGGCGTTCTCCCGGTAGGTGTAGCCGTCGTGTTCATCTTCCACGGGCTGTGCGGCCTTGGCTGCTTCCAGCTTTGCAATACGGTCCTTTGCCCGCTTGATGCTGGCGTTGCTGTTTTGCAGTGCATAGGCGGGATAAGGGCAACCGTAGAGAGCCAGCGGAGAACCGCCGTTGAAAACGTGGTCATTTTCAAGCCATGCACGTTCCTTGGCGGTAACGCCGGGGCAGCCGTCAAGCGTTTTGTGCTTGCGATAGTAGGCGTTCGCGTCTTTCATGGTCTGGTGCGCGGTTTGGAGCTGGTCGAGTTTTGCGCGGAGATAGTCCAGCGCTTCGGGATCGTCGGACTTGACAGCCAGCGTGTGCGCCCGCTTGAGCATCTGCAAATAGTGGTCAGCCTTGCGGAAGTTCTCGCGGTTCGTGTCCCACGCTGCTACCTGCTTCTCTTTCTTGCGAACAGGAAAGTTTGCGGGGCCGCAGATGAGCACAGACGGGCAGCGGGTCCCGATCTCGTTTTCACGGTTGATCGCTTCGGCCAGAACGGCGCAATAGCGATTGTACAGCCATTCGGCCCGCTCCCGCTGGTCTGCGGTGGCGCACTTGGGCTTGACCTGCTCAAGGATCGCGGCGGCTTCGGCGCATTGGGCGTTGTAGCTGGCCGTTGCGCTGCCCTCTACATAGTCAGAGAAAGAAGACAGCTGTTTTGCAATGCGGGCGTTCTCTTCGTTGATGATAGCCATTGTGTAAACCTCCAAATATTCAGTTTTCAAAGCGTTTCGCTCGCCCTGGTAGGGCTTGCGGTTTTCGTGTGGCCCTTGCGGGCTGGGGCGGGGTCGCTTTACGGTGCGGCCCTGCTGAGGTGTCCGGGGCGGGTCAGATGATCCATTCGGCGTTGTTATATTCGGCGGCATTCTGGACAATGAACGCATACAGTGCACGGGAAGTGCCGGAAAGAGCTTTTAGAACGGGGTTGTTCCGGGTTGCATCTTCGTTGCACTGGTAGATGAAACTGTCCAGCAGCTTTGTGAATGCGTAAAAATTGCGGTCGATTGTATAGCGCCCTGCATCCCAGTCGAGAAGATGGAGCAGGTGCGGAAAGATGGCCGGCATGGTGGGAAAATCTTCGGCGTCGGCTGTCTCCAAGTGGTAGCGGCCAGTGTATGCGGCATCGTTCAGCTTGTAGAGAACGGCGTAAATCTTGCGGTCATCAAAGAGAAAGTCATGCGGATATCGGCAGGCGCTCAGAGCGTCGGACAACTCCGGCAGCTCGTAGGATGCGGCAAGGTGGCACATACCGCCGGCCCCGTTGAGGATGAACGCCAGACCGTGGGCGACGGTGGCAATGTGCTTTTCGGAAAGTTGAATGCAAGACATGGTAAAACCTCCTGTTATTCTGTTGTGTCTGGGTGTGGACCCATGAGCGCCCGCCCCGGCGGGGCGGCTGGGCTTGCACCAGCGGCGGCGGGATGCCGTCGGCCTTGCGGGTCATTCGGAAAACATTTTCTTGCAGAGCGTTTCAACCTCTGCGGTGGGCTTGATGGGCAGCATGATAACGGAAATCGTCGGATCGCTGGCGCTGACAGCGTACACGGGGGAATAGCCGCGCGTCGTGCCGTGATATGTGAATTGCACCGGGTTCACCATGCTGTCGTAGTCGGCATTTATCAAGATGGGCGTTGTCCCGATGTGGAAAAGCCGTGCAAGGCCGCTCTTCTTTTTGCCGGTGGGAATGTCCTGCAAGAACGGCGTGCGCTCCACGGGCTTTTCGTTGGGGGCGTGGCGCTTGAAGATGTCCACCAGATCCGGCGCGTTCTCTTCCACCTCAAAACCATACTGGGCGGAAATGATGGTCACGCCGTCGGCGGGGCATTCGCGGAATGTCACGGGCTGGATCACGTCGGCATACAGGACAGAGGGCAGCTTGAACGCGGTGTATGCTGTGATGATATAGACCAGATCGCCCCGGCAGGTGATGCGAACCCCGCGCCGGTCCTTTGCCTGCTCCTTGAGATAGGCTTGGATCGCCTTGACATTGAGGCCGAACAGGGTGAAGTTGGTAGAAAGTTTCATGGTATAATCCTCCTGCTATTCAATTTTCAAATCGTCCCGGCGGGGTGCCGGGTGTGGGGCGGGGCCGCTTTTCTGGGTGCGGCCCTGCTAGGGTATCCCATTCAGCAGAAAGAAGTCTGTTCGCAGTATGCCGGGGCGCTGTCTGCGCTGGCGGCGGGGGCTGCTTTGGTCTGGGGCTTTGCTTCGGGTGCGGGTGCGGCGGTCTTCGGTGCGCTCTCTGCGTCTGCGACGGCCTGCCGGGTATCGCGCCACTTTGCCAGCGCTTTCGCCTGGGCGGGGCGGTCCTCTTCGGACACGGCCATAAATTCCCGCTTTGCCTTGCGTTCTGCCTGCTTGAGTGCGGCCACGCTGGGCACTGCTTCCTGATTGGGAGCCGGGGCGGGCTGTTCGGCGGTCGCCGGTTCGGTCTGGGGCTTGTCCTGCTGGGCAGCGGCAGCCTTGGCGGCTTTGCGCTGGTCGGCCAGCATCTTGTTATAGGCCCGGATGTCATCAAGGGACTTAAAGCGTTTTTCTGCGGGTTTCTTCGGGTCGCGCTTCTCGACCTGCCAACGTCCGAAAAGGTAGGCGGTGGTCATGTAGTAGTCACCGCCGCCTTGCTCAGCGGCTGCCCGGGTCAGCGGGTCAGCGTCGGCGGGCAGGTCTTCGGGCTTGGGGCTGTCCTTGTACTTCCAGAGCTTGCAGCGGATCACGGCCTTTTCGCCGCGCTTGACGCTCAGCTCGCCGTTTCTGGGGCTTTTCCAGCCGTCGAACGTGTGGAAAAGAGCGGCGCAAAGGGTTTCTTCTGCAATCTCCACCGGATCGGGTGCGGTGCCGTCTTCGCCCGGCTCCACAATGATTTTTGCGGCGGCGCTGGCGATCTCGTCGGCGGTGTAGTAGTGGGCGGCCAGCTTGTGCAGCTGTTCGGGGGTGTACTGGGCACAAACGGCGGTTGCGATCAGATCGTTGTTTCTCATGGTGTAAAACCTCCTGTTATTCAGTTCTCAAATGGTCCCGGCGGTGTGCCAGGTATGGGGCTGGGCTGCTTTACGGTGCAACCCTGCTAGAGTGTCCGCGCCGGTCGTTACTCTTCCGGCTCTCCGAAAACTTCAACGTATTCGTCCGCGGTGGCGTTCTGCTCCATCCACTCGCGGGCCTGCTGTTCGGTCATCGGGGTAATATCGCAACCGCCGCACCACTCGTTTTGACCACAGGAGCGAGAATACTTGCTTGCGGGGCCGCCCTCACCGTACAAGAAGAACTCGCCCGTTTTCTTCTGGTAGAGCTCTTCTTCCCAGTGGGAGAAGTCGCGGCAACTGCCGCCATTGTCTGCACTGCACAGCCGCTTTGCCGTGTCGGTGTTGTACATCCGGCCATTGATGATTTTTTTTCATGTGTTTTCTTTCTGCCCTTTACCCTGGGCGGTGGGTGTTGTGTGCCTTGCGGCTGGGGCGGGGCTGCTTTACGGTGCAACCCTGCTAGAGCATCCGGGGCATTCAGTCCAAAAGAGCGGCGGCAGCATCCTGCCAGGTGGGAAAGCTGTAGAACGTGCGGCGCTCGTCGTTTGTGTTCTCGCCGGTGATCTGGGCGGCAATCCGCTGCCCGGTGCGGGGGTCCCATCCTTCCAGCCGATACCCGGCGGCCTGCAGGCGGCGGGCTGCGGCGTTCTCTGCCTTGTTGCGCTGGCGGATCTGTTCAAGTGTCATCATGTTGTTGTGCTCCTTTTGGTTCAATCTTCCACGTTCTCGCAGTCGTGGCAGTAAAGTGCATCAATCACTTTGTCATCTGCGAAATTGTCCGGGGTGCCGTTGGCATCAACTACCAGCTGCACCCGGTCATAAATTCGCAGATCGGTTTCGGCATCCACCAGAAAATACCAGTCGTCGCCGTCCAGCGCGTCGGTGCACCAGACTTCAACCGCGCCGTCATCGGTGGCGGTCATGCCCTGCACAATGGCCGGGGCGATGTAGCGGCCAAGGGGGCCGACAGTGTAGGGGCAGCCGGTCGCGGCGGCTTTCGGTGCGGTGCCTGCCAGGATGGCGGCGACCATTGCGGCGGTGGTGATGATCTTGTTAAGTTTACGCATGGTAAAATCCTCCTGCAATCGTTGGTTTTGTTCGGCTTGCGTTGCACTGTACCGTGCCGCTTGCCGTGGCTACATGATAGCACTGTACCGTGCTAGTTGTCAAGCCCTGTACCGTGCAATCTACTTTTTGCACAAATCATGTACCGTGCTTTTGTGCAAAATGGCACTGTACAGGGTGACGGCAAGGATGCTATATTATATTTATAAATAAAAAGCAAGGGTGAAATTATGGCTATATCTGCAAAAAAAAGACTGACAAACGACAAATACAACGCAAAATGCACGCAAATAAATATAAAACCACTGGCAAAAGAAGCGGCGGCGATAAAGGCGGCTGCGGCTGCTGCAAACCAGAGCTTGCAAGGCTACATTTTGCAGGCGGTCCGCGCCCGGATGGAGCAGGACGGGCAGCCGTTAGAGTTGGACCCGGAGCAGAAAAACGGGGAAGAAGGGGGACTATAGGGGGTTACTGGGGAGGCTATAGCTCACTAAGTTCTAGCCCTACACATAAAGCACTACCCGGTAAAGTGGAGAATCTGACCCCTCCGGCGCGGCGCAAAGTGCCGCCCGGAAAAACCGTGAAACAGTACCCCCGGCGGCGTTCCGTGGAGCGGGGCCAGGGCAGAAGATCACAGCAGCACACAGCACAGCAGGCAGGACAACGCCACACACGGCGCGCCCTGCCTGCTTCTTTTTTCTCATGATCCACGCCCGCCGCCCTGCCTGATCCGCAGCACATCGGGCACCAGCGCCCGCACCGATCCGCCGCGCTGGTTGCTGATCTGCTGCACAGACTGCACCGGATCACGCCGCCCGCCTGCCTGATCCATAGCACAGCAGACCACGCCGCCGCCCTGATCCACACCGGCAGCAGGTACCCGCCCGCCCTGCCTGCTCTCCTGACCTGGCACACAGCACAGCCGCCCGCCCCGCGCCGGGCCGAATCTGTCTCTTATACACATCTCCGAGCCCACGAGACAGGCAGAAATCTCGT